>MDSX01038518.1_pt1 | contig 26316 bp, 17 predicted proteins | sample 811141 | NCBI WGS metagenome assembly MDSX01 (sample SAMN05326642, study PRJNA326480) | marine metagenome | isolation source: seawater | place: Atlantic Ocean: South East | collected 2010
AGCTTTCTTTCCCGCTTGAGCGTCTTGGCGGCCTTGTCAGCGCGCCTGCGTCCGATGATGGCGATCGCCAGGGGCAGTCCATCGCCGTAGGTGATGGCGCGTTTCTTCGTATCCGGTTCCGGTGGAATGGTGGTCATGGTGGGCGAACTGCGCGGAGGAGTTTGCCGTGGCTCGACCCAAAACGTGGTCAGTCTGTCTGGTGCGAATTTCCGTTGTTGGGGAGGTTTTTTTGTAGGTTATCATCCAGCGTCACAACCCGGGGCACACGGCATCACACGCGGGCGAGCGGCGATCCGGCCCAGGGTTCCAGGGCGGGCGGGTCTGCGGTGATTGCCGCCGGGGCGGGCGCCGGGAGAGAGTCCGCGTAAGCGGCAGAGAAGGCCAGGTGCGTAGCTCGGAGTGCCCCGTAACCCTCGCCCGCCGCCGTTAATCATCGCCTTTCGGGAGCTCGCCCTCATGGACCTCCGCGCCCGCATCCCTTCCAACCCGTGTGCTGCATATAATCCTAGGGAAGCCGTCGATTGCCACGGCGAAGTTTCCCCTTGAAATGCAGCTACATCATTTCCGCAACGTGGCTTCCTCGACGAGGCATTTGTCGAGGACCGCCCCGAATCTTCGTTTTCGGGGCACGGTGCTGCGTCGGGCAAAGTTCAGCCCGTCTGGTTTACCCGAACCACACGAGACCCGCTCGAACACGCTTGCATACCGTAACACGACGACCCACATCTGACCCGAACGGCACATCTCACCCGCAGACAACCTCCTAAGATGCGTCGAGGCGACGTTGGCGACGACGATGAGGACTACGACGACGAAGACTTCGAGGAGGAGGAGGAGGAGGTCGACACAGAGGTTGAAGAGGATGAGAAGGTCGCCGAGGAGGAAGACAAGCGGCAGGGCATGCGCGCCCGAGCGTTACCCGTCTATGGTGACCCCGATTTCGACTCTGGGCCTCCCGTCGATGGATTCGAATACCTTCGCAGGGTGCGGCATGAGGCCAACACCGTCCCCGACGTGATGGTGTCTCCGACGATCGACCCGAGGGCGTTCGATCACAAACAGACGCGTGGCTACGTGCCGGAGCTCGCCAGATACAAACCGCCGAAGTGTCCGGATTGCGCCAGGCCCGATAAGAGATGGCAACGGGAGTTCCTCTCCGACTTCTCCGACCTTCGCGCGCGGGTTTCGAGGACGGCGGCGAGGCGAGAGATGTCCGGTCGGCCGGCGGGAGGTGGTCAGGGACTCGCGCTCGCGTCCCAGGCGGCACTGGAGCGAATGAATGACGGGGGTGAACCCGAAGGCGTCAGTTTCGATTTGCTGATTGGATGCGACGAGTTGTCCGCGGGTGCGGCGTTCCGGGCTCACGCGAGGGCACTCGCTTCGCGGCTCGCTGAAGAGCGGGATGAGTTGGCTCTGGGTACCGAACGGTCGGCACCCGCGCGCATGCATGCTCGCGCCGCGTGGTTCTACGCTCTCGCTTCACGCGTTGGCCTGCCACTTGACGCGGAAACTTCGGCATCGGTTCGGGCGTTGGCGAGGGCACTCGCGACGCGCCGGTCGAAGGTGACGAGTTCAAGCGACCCGTCCCTGCCGCACATCCAGGTGTGCCTCGCGGTCGCGGGCAAGTATTTCGGGCAGTTCGGCAGCGAGGAGGAGTAGTTGATAGACATAGGTAGCAGAAACATAGCTGTAGCTAGCAGGAGATGTAGTAGCATACGCCGCGATAATCTCAGTCCAACAACGCGCGACATCATCTTGTTTGGAAAAGTTCGCCGGAGACTTCACTTTCGCCCGCGCGCCCCACAGGGGTCGGAACTGCGGGCGTGTTGATGGTTGGGGCGATCCCGGGGTGGATATACAAGGTTGCCGTCCGCGCGTTCCAAGTCGTACTCGCGGCAGCGCTCTTCCCTGTCCTTCGAGGCTGCTACCTCCGCGTGCGTCACATCGCGATGGCAGCCTTGGCGTACGTCGGGATCCGGATGGAGCCGTCGCGGAGGAACACCGTGCCGGGTCTGTCGCCCAAGTCAACGCTGGTCCGAGGGCGAAACCAAGCCGCCGCGCGTCGTCCAACCCGCGCCGCAGCTACCGCTGACGGTCCTTCGCATCTCTTCGTGCTCATCCACGGACTCGGCGGTACCCCAGAGGACCTTCGTTGCCTCGAACGCAACCTCACCACGCGAGGTGGAACCGACGTGTTGGTGCACAAACCCGCGTGCAACACTCTGGTTAAGAGTTTCGATGGCGTACCAAACGGCGCGAGGCGAGTCGCGGACGAGATCCGCGCGGTGGTCGCCGAACATCGCGAGTCCCTGAGAAGGATCAGTCTCGTGGGAAACTCCCTCGGAGGCATCTACGCTCGGTACGCCGCTGCGTTGCTTTCCGACGAAGAGTCGAAATCCATCGCGGGTCTTGAGCCCACGACGTTCTTAACCACCGCGTCCCCGCACCTGGGTGTCGGGCCTTTCGGGTACCTGGGTGTGTTCCCGAGCCCGCTGCAAACCGTGGGTGCTGCTCTCATCGGCGAGTCCTGTTCGCAGTTGATGCTGAGGGACGGCAGGGGGAACCGGCGTCCGCTGCTGGCGAAGATGGCGGACCCGACGAATGGAAAAGGAGGAGAGCGCGGGTCTGGGGGTGGAAGTGGGGCTCGAGACGAGGCGGACAAGCTTCCGTTTGTCGACGCACTGGCTTCGTTTGAGCGGCGTTGTGCTTACGCGAATGCCGTGAACGACTTCCTGGTCGCCTTCGAGACGGCATCCATCGATCCCGACGCGACCAGGACGCTGCGAGAGAAACGTTCGCGCGAGGTGTCGAGCCCCGCGAGCGCGAATATCATCGACGCCGGGGGCTTCGGCGCTGCTGCTGGGTCGACGGGTGGTTTTCAGTTTCCGTTCACAGGAGCGCCGAGGATCGCCGATGAACGAGACCACATTCCGACCGATCCAGGGTTGTACGAACGCTCATTCTTGGGCGCGGCGGACGGGCTGGCTCTGCAGCGAAAGATGACTGCGGGGCTTCAAACGCTGTCGTGGCATCACGTCGATGTCGAATTCCCCGGGTACTTGCCCCTCGCGCACAATAAGATCTGTGCACTGCAGAGGGATCCAATCATGGAGTTTTTGTTCAAGGATGGAGAGTTCATCGTGGAACACCAGGCGGAGTACCTACTAGCGTGGGTGGAGGAGCGATAGTATCGATTTAGTTGGCGCGTGTTACAAGCTACTTTCAACCCTCATCACCGTTTCGACGCACTGCTTTCCATCAGCGGCGCCTTCACCATCTCCACCGTGTCGTTCTTCTCATCCATCCCCGAGTTCTTAAGCGCAGCCGCTCTCGCCTTGTCATCGAGCGTCAACTTGGTGTACATGAGGATGGCGCAAATCGCCGTCAACGTCCCCGCGGCGACTCGAGTTGTCGGCACCCCGTCGAAGAACGCGATACCCACCAGGATTACCGTGATGGTCTTGGCCAGTCCCAGCATGGCGTACGCGAGTGCCGATGCCTTCCCGTTGACGAAGCACGAAGACACGTTAACGGCCATACCCAAAGCACACGATGACAGGAAGAGGGTCGTGCCCACGGCGTCCATGCCGGTTAAAAAATTACCAGACCCAGCCCCGTAAATGTCCCCAGCCCCTGCGCTCGGCGCGTTGACCCCGAAGTCGTTGTACATCGCCACGACCGCCATACCCGCGGTGGCCATCGGCATAGTCTTGTACAGCAGCTGCAGGGTCTCCCAACCCAGGCTCTGCTGCAGGTACGAGTAGAGCACGGCCTCGACGGAGGTGCACGCCGTGCCCGTCGCCGCCATCAAGGCACCGAGCCACGAGAACTGCACGTCCGACGCACACGCGGTACACACGCCCAGGGTCATGAGTACCAAGAGGCCCACCTTCTTGGCGTTGAGCCTCCTGCCGAGGTAGAAAAACTCGATGCTCGCCACCAGAGGCACCTGCATCTGCTTCGTGAGCTGGAAAAACCCCATGCTGTTGAGCTTCAGCGAAGCCTGCCCGAGAGAGATCGCGAGGGTCTGCAGCGCGGCGACGGCGAATATCATTCGGTCAACCTTCGCGTCCCTCGGTTTGAAAACCCCGGCGTACATCGCGGCGCGCGTGAACAGGGCGCTCACCGCGAGATGCGATGCGGCGAGGGTAAGAACCGGAAACTTTGTCCGCAGGAAGAGCAGCTTGTTCACGAAGATGATGCCCATGGTCACGGAGTAGTTGAAGCCGATCGCCCCCGCGGCGATCGTTACATCCTTAGACATCAGCACGTTCGGACCCGCCATCGTGCGGTGAATTCCCCCCGTGCGCGACGGCGCGGGCGAGAGTGATTACATTTTTGAAGGGACTTGAGGTCATCTCGGTTTGCTGCAAACTGACTCAAAATCTCGATCCACAAGTCTACTACGCTTGAATCGTCGTGACTACGTCGCACCTACATAGACTAATAACTGGAGCTACCTCTATGGAAACTAAGAAACCGAGCGATGCCGTCCATCACTCCACCTTCTGGAAGAACCTGTCCACCACCACGTCCTCCTCTCCCGGACGCTGCAGCACGTTCCTTTCCCTCAGACGCACGATGCCGTCGTGCTGGTTTACCAACGCCCTCTCTTGCCTGGTCTCCCATCCCGGCCCCCTCTGGAACAGCCTGCACGTCACCACCGACGTCTTGGACGCAACCTCAGCCTCCAGGTGATCGTTCTCCACGCTGCCGCTCAGCATGTATCTCTTGCGTCCGGTTTTCGTCGACTTCTCTATCTCGGTACCATCGAGGGTTACCTCGGTCACGTTGCGCTTGCTCAGCGCCGTCGTGTCCTCGACGACGATTGAATCGGACCCGCCGGACGCAGATTCCGGACACGATATCTTCAGCTCGGTGCTTCGCTCCAGGAGACCGATCGCCGGACACGCCCACTTCGGCACGCCGAGGCCCACGACGAAAGGGCAGAGGGCCTCGGACCTCTTGTTATCGATCTTCCACTTCCCCTCAAGCTCCTTGGGGCATCGCTTGCCGTCCAGGCGATTGGCGAACGCCCGGAGGGGATCCGGGATGGAAGGGAGCGCCGACCATATGCCAGTTGACGCGCCCTCCTCCTGGACGGCCATCCAGTTGGCGCGCTGCTCGTTGTGTACGACCTCAGGTCCTCATCAAAGCTTTTTGCAGTACTTGTAACCTAGACTTGGGCCCATTTTCGTCAGCTCGAACATGGGAGGCCCTCCGTCTCCCAGCGCGTTCAAAAGGCGTGGCCTCCGCGCGAACTTTTCCACCCGCAGACGGCGCGGACGAGCGCGGGCACGTGAGCAGCGAAGCGATGTCCGAATTTTTCAAGCAGGCGTGGCAATCGGCGATGGGCGGCCAGGATGGGGCGAACGGGGCGGTCGGCGCGACGCCCCCAGAGTCCGCCGCCAATGACGCTGCTGCGAGGCCTGATGCCGACGGAGGCGCTGCCAACGCGCAGCCAAAGGCCGAACTGGCGCCCGCCGCCGCCGCGGTTTCCGAGCCCCTGAGGGCCGATCAGGGCCCCACGAGCGAAACGGCGATCAAATCCGATGTAAAGCCGGACGTTCCCGGCGAGATCGAGGAAGATCGCGCCCCGGATACGGTCAACGGCGGATCCGACTCGCCCGACACCGTGGCCCCAGCCCCTGGAACTTCCAGCGAGAACGAGACTGGCGGACGCAAGATGCTGACCCCTAAGGACGCCGTCAACGTGGCGCTCGTGGGGCGATGCATCGACGTCCTCTGGCCGGAGGACGGCACCTGGTGGAAGGCGAGGGTGATCAAGCTGAACCCCGTCACCGGCATGGCCACCCTCTACTACGAGCCCAAGGACAAGGAGGACGGCGGCGAAGAAGACGCTCCACCGGCGGAGGAGGGTGAGAAAAAGTCGGATCCCGCCGACCCAGATCCAAACGACGCACGCCCGCCCGCCGAGCCCAAGGACGCTGAGATGGCCGACGCGACCAAGGAACCGGATTTGGCGGAGGATAAGGACGGCGAGGGTGCCGGGGAGGAGGAGGACGAGGAGGACGAGGAGGGAGAGGGTGAGATCGAGGAGCTGGATCTCCGCGAAGCTGCCGGGAATCAGGAGGTGTGCTGGTCCGCGTCCGAGGTTGAACGGATGAAGCTGGAGTACGAGGCCATCCTTAACGGCGGACCGATCGCGCCCGCGGATAAGGTGGCCGTGCCCTGCCCCCACTGCGACAAGCGCGCGTTCAAGTACCTCCGATCCATGGAGAAGCACGTCTGGAACGAGCACGGCGTGAAGCTGACGCGGGAGGAGATGGATGCGTTTGAAAAGGCGCTCAGGGCCGGCGCCACCAACCGGGGTCCCATGCCCAGCCGCAGACGGGCGCCCGCGCTCCCTGAGATCATCACCATCAACTACGACGAGATGTACGACATCCTCACCAAGGAGGATGGGGAGACCCAGGACGACGAGGCGGTGATGGCCAGGGCGAAGGAGCGCGTGCGCGTGGTCAAGGAGGCGAGCGAGAAGACGCGATTGGCGGGAGGACCGGAGGGTCAGCGCGCCACCCTTTGGGCGGCTGGAGACCACGACCTGTGCCACATCTGCGGCGAGGCGGACCCGGATTTCTGGAACATCGAAAACGACTGCATCGTCATGTGCGACGGCTGCGACGTTCAGGTGCACCTTTCCTGCTACGGCCTCTCTGAGGTGCCCGAGGGCGAGTGGTTCTGCCAGGGCTGCATCGACGGCATCAAGGTTGGAAAGGACAGGCCAGCAGATGCGGGCATGTGCTCGCTGTGCCCCGTCCCCGGCGGCGTCCTGAGCAGGGTGCAGCCCCCCAGCAGGTGGAACACCGCTTGGGGCGCCGACGGCACCCACGCACACCTCTGCTGCGCCAACTCGCTCGGCGAGGCGATTGTCACCCCGAGCACCACATGCGCGCCCGTGATTGACATGCACAGGGTGAAGAACTCGCGCATGATCCTCAACTGCGGTCTGTGCAACCTCGCCGGCGGGTGCGTGCAGTGCAGCATGAAGAACTGCTTCCAGGGCTTCCACCCGCTCTGCGCCCGATCCGCGGGCCTGGTGCGCCTCTACCCGGACAAGGAGGACATGCATTCGCCCCCGATCTTCTTCTGCGCGGAGCACTCCGCCCCCGCGTTTGCCCAGCGGCGTTACAAGGCGGCTGGCATGCAGGCACCCGTCGGCATGGGAGCCAGCAACGGCAACCTCGCCGGCATGGCCCAGGCGCCGTCGCAAATCAGCCTCGCCGACATTGGCGGCGCCCGCACGTACGACGCCATGGACAACGAGGAGCGCATGGCCATGAACTCCGCCATGAAGTCCGAGGGCGCCAAGATTGAACTGCGCAAAGCTAAGTTCGTCGCGAGGCTTTGGCACCGATTCGTGCCCTTCCTGCCCCAGCCCATCGACCTGAACAGGCGCGTCGACATGCACAAGCGGTCGGGTACGTTTTGCCGGCGCGTCATGACCCGCGCGAAAGTTCCCGAGAAGGAACAGGAGCGAATCGCCAAGATGACTGACGACGAGTGCGAGAAGGAGGTCACGATCGAGATGGACGCCGCACGGAAAAAGGCTCTCGGCGACGCCAAGAAGGGTTCGCACCTCAACGAGGGCCTACGGATGTACCAGCGGGAGGGTGTCGCGTGGCTCGCCGCGCAGCACTCTCAGGGCGCTGGCGGCGGTATCCTCGGAGACGACATGGGTCTGGGTAAGACTCTTCAGGTGTTATCGTTCCTTCAGTACCTGCGTGACGCCAAGGGCGAGTCCGGCCCCCACCTCGTGGTGTGCCCTCTCTCCGTCCTGCCCACCTGGGTGACTGAGTCCAAGCGTTGGTGCCCGTCCCTTCGGGCGGTTGCGTTTCACGGCCCCGAGGCTGAGCGCAACAGGCTCAAGCAGGAGGTGCTCGTGCAGGGAACCTTCGACGTGCTCGTCACCACCTACGAGATGCTCACCGCCGAGCAGAGCATGCTCGCCAACAGGTTCCACTTCAGGTACATGGTGCTCGACGAGGCTCAGAGGGTCAAGAACGACAGCTCCCTCGTCTCGCAGGCGGTTCGCCGTATCCGCATCACCGCGAGCCTCCTGCTCACCGGTACACCCCTCCAGAACAACCTCCATGAGCTCCGTGCGCTCGTCTCGGTGCTCTTCCAGGAAGTGCTCGAGGCTGCCGGCGCCGAGAAGATGGAGGTTGACGCGGATGCCGCCTTTGGAGACGACAGCACGGTGTCCGCCGCGCGAGCTCTTCTGCAGCCCCTCATGCTCCGCCGCACCAAGGCTGCGGTGCTCGCCAAGGACCTGCCCCCGAAGACCGAAACGGTCGTCAGGGTGCCCCTCTCCGATGCGCAGAGGCAGTGGTACAAGACCCTGCTCGAGGGCGAGAAGGGTTTGTTTGGCAAGCTCGCGTCGACCAACGCCACCTCCGAGAAGGGTGCGCTCGGCAAGGGCATGTGCATCGCCGAAGCGGCGGATGAGCAAGCCAAGGTTGGTGGCCAAGAGTTCACCAAGCTGAGCAACCTCCTCATGCAGCTCAGGAAGGTGTGCTGCCACCCCTTCACCTTCGGAGACGACGCCGCCAAGGCGATCATCGCCGCAAGCGGCGGCGACCGAGTCGAGGCGCTCATCGAGGCGTCCGGCAAGCTCAAGGCGCTCGACGAGATGCTCCCCCGCCTGCGCGCGGGTGGTCACAAGGTTCTTATCTTCTCCCAGTTCACCATGATGCTCGACATGCTCGAGGAGTTCTGCGAGGCTCGCGGCCACGCGCACCTCCGTCTGGACGGCAGCACCTCCCTTTCGAGGCGCAGGTACGAGACTGCCCTCTTCAACAAGCCGGACGGCAGGCATTTCGTCTACCTCTGCTCCACCCGCGCGGGTGGTCTCGGTATCAACCTCCAGTCCGCGGACACCGTCATCCTCGCGGATCCCGACTGGAACCCGACCTACGATCAGCAGGCGCAGGACCGCGCGCACCGCCTCGGGCAGAAGCGACCGGTGACTGTGATTCGCATGTGCCACGCCAACTCTGTCGAGGAGGGTATTTTGGCGGTGGCTGCGCGCAAGGCTGGACTCGCCGCGGCGGTGCTCGCTGGCCTCGAGGCTGGCGCGGACGTCGAGGCGCTCGATGCCGCCGCCGCCGCTGCTGGCCAGGATCCCGCCACCGCCGCGAAGCTTTCCTTCGCGGAGCTCCGCGAGATCATCATCTCCGGCGCCAACGCGGCTGAGCTCCCCGGTCCCCCCGAGAGGAAGGCTACCCGCTCCTCCAAGACACCCTCCAAGACCCCAGCCAAGTCGACGGAAGACGCGCAGGCTGAGGGTGCCGCGGCGCTCGCCAGGGCGGCGCAGAGCACCGGCAAGAAGGGACACTACCAGTGGGAGGGCATGGACTACACCACGAGCGCGGCCAAGGGGAACAAGAAGGACATCGCCGACCTCTGGGTGGAGGAGCTCGGGGGCGGGAGGCGCAACCGCGTGTCCACCGTGGAGATGGTCGACGCCGGTTTCGGCCTCGGCATGCAGGCCGTGTCCAGGGCGTCGCTCCAGGAGGCGCGCGAGGCTGAGGACCGCGAGCGTCGCGCGGCTTCGGCCCGCGAGCACGCTCGACTCCGCGCGGCTGATCGCGCGTCGCGACACGAGACTATTTGCTGTGAGTGCAAGGGCGACGAGGAGAACGGGTGCAACAAGCCCGCTCCCGCCTTCCTCGCCCCGGACGTCGCCGCCGAGCGCCTTCGATGCCGCAACTGCCCGAGGACCATGTCTCTCGGCTGCGCCAGGCTCGTCACCCGCCCCAGGATGGGCTGGCAGTGCCCTCAGCACCACTGCAAGAGCTGCAACCGCACCGCCAGCGAGGCGGGCGGTTTGCTGTTCCGATGCGTGGACTGCCCCATCGCGTTCTGCGCCGAGTGCAACGGGGAGACCCCGTTCGACGCCGTCGAGGGTAACCCCGAGTGGGAGGCTCTCGGGTTCTACCTGCCCAAGTCGTTCGAGTACGTGCGCTGCAACGACTGCGTCGTCGAGAAGGAGGTTAGGGACAAGGAGGAGAAGAAGAGGCGCGAAGCCGAGGAGCGCGAGCTGAAGAAGAACCCCAAGCTCGCCAAGCAGAAGAGGGAGGCTGAGGCCAAGGCCAAGGCTGAGGCTGAGCGAAAGGTGAAGGAAGCTGAAGAACAGGCGCGCGCCGAGGCTGAGGCCAAGGCCAAGGCCAAGGCTGAGGAGGAGGCGAAGAAGCCCAAGCCCCCGCCAAAGCCCAAGGTTCCCGGGCAGGCCGTCCGATGCGAGATCTGCGCCCGCGCCAAGAAGGGCGGATGCGGTACCGACAGGGCGCACTCGAAGTGCCTCAAGCTCAAGCAGAACGGAGGCGATATCGATATCGGGGACGCCAAGGGCGGGGAGGCAAAGACTCCCGCCGCTAAGGCCCCTCCCGCCAAGTCTTCTCCCTCGTCAAACACCAAGGGGGACAAGAAGCGCAAGCGTTGAGCTCATCATTTGCGATGACGCGATACGAAACTGGAATAACCACACACACGAATTCTTTCAAATGAATCTTAATATTTCAAACACGTGCTTTCACGTCGTCGTATGATAAGTGTTAGCATATTTATTTATATTCGTGCGGCGCACTGGCCCGATGCGGCGCGTCCGCGTGGGAACCCGGCGGGCGATTGTAACCGCCGCGCCCCCGAAAGGAAAATATATATACTTTGAACATGGGCAAGTCGTGCAAGTCAACCGCTTGTGAAGTCCGAGCGCGTTGACCACCGCCTTACTTTCCCGAAACTTCCCCATCATGACACCGTCGGGGGCATCTTCCGTCGCAGCCTGCCCAGCTGCCACCACCGGAACGTACAACCCACGGCGAGCGCCGAGTAATACCAAACAACCGCCCACCAGATTCTCATCAGCGTGATTCCCGCGGCGCTCTGATTGAAATACCACAGCGACACCAGCGCCGCCGCGCCCCCGACGTAGAATATGAAGTTCACCGCGTTCGCGTCTCCTCGTCCAATCAAGCCACCCTCGAGGGTCTTGTACCAGTACGTCGCCACAGACGCGATGAGCAGAAAGTATGGATCCAGCGCGGTGCTGACCACCACGGGATCCGGGGTGTACGCAAAGAGAAGTTCCTTCCTGAACACCCAGAAGAGGGCGGAGATGGCTGAGAAAACCACCCCGCCGAGGATGGTGAGCGCCTTGCCCGCCGCCGACGCCGCTTCGTCGCCGACGGAGACGAAGAGCCTGGCGCAGAGCGCGTTGCAGACGGTGGTGAGCGCGCCCGCGGAGATGGACATGATGCTGAGCAGCTGGAAGAGTAAGACGTGCGCCGCGCCCTCAAACACTCCGAGCCTGGCGGCGAGGGAGCCCGTGAGGGCCCACACGACGACGACGTTCGCGACCCTGCCCATGTAGGACCCGGTCTCGTGCGTGTACTCCATCGCCACCTTATTGTTGAAGTCGTAACGCGCCGGCTCGACAAACTTAACCGGCTCCTCGGGCTCCTCCGTTAGGTCGACTTCGTCGCTCGTCTCTCCCTCCACGCACGCCGTCACGGACTCGGTCTCGGAGCCGAAGAACATGGCCCTCTTCTTCCCAAAGAACGCCTGGTACGTCAAGAGAATCGCACTCGAGTACTGCGCGGTGACGGTGGCCAGCGCCGCGCCGCTCATGCCCAGGCCGAATGTGAACATGAGCAGAGGGTCCAAGACTAGGTTCACGACGCCCGAGAGCATGACCGCGATGAACGGGGTCTTCGCGTCCCTCGCCGCCTGGAACCCACCGCTGAGCGCGACGACCATGCCCACCGCCGGCACACCCATCGCGCGAAGCTGCATGTACTGCGCCGCGGGCACCACCACGCTCTCCGGGGAGCCGATGGCGTTGACGATGAGGTTTGGAAAGAGAGCGATCAACAAACCGCACGCCAGGCCAAAGGCGACGGTGGTCACCGTGACGGCGATGAGCGTGCCGCCCGCCGTGGTCTTCTCCCCGGGCTTGAGGGTACCCGACTTTCTGTGTGCCTCGTCCGGCTCGAGGGCGACGGCGATCTTGCGCGTCGCGGCCGTGCCGAAGCCGTACGCGACGATGACCGCGATGACGCAGCCGTAGAGGGTGGTGTTGGGCCCGAGCGCGGAGAGCTCGGTCGTGCCCAAGGCGGCGACCCAGAAGGTGTCGATGGAGCCGAGCACGGGTTCGGCGACCATGGTCGCGGCGCAGACGCCCAGCTGGACGAGCGTCGAGGCGCTCATGGCGGTGTCCCACCCCAGCTTGGACGGCGACATGGCGACCTCGGGCGTGGTCGGGCCGGGCACTGCGGCGTCGGCGCGGCGCAGGACGCGGCGCGACGGCTTCGTCGCGAGCCGCCTCCATCGCACATCCCCATGCCCGACGGCCACATCGCGGTCATCAAGCCTCTGAAAGGAGGCCGATCCGTGCGTGTTCACCGCGGACGAGCGAGAACGCGTCGAGGAACGCTCTTCTTCGCCACCCCCCAGATTAGTAGCCACGGAGGATTTTTTGAACCTCCGGCGATGCGAGGGCGAGGCCGACGCGCCGGTGCTGATTCGCCCCTGATTCACCAACAGGGCCGACATTCTGACATACAAGCCTCGAGATGGTGCTTCGAGGTCCACGGGCGCGGGATGAGCGGCAGAACGCGTATTAAAGTTCCTTGTTCGCTGCTCAAATCGCGCTCGACTGGCGCCTTCTTTTGTGAGCAGCCGGTCACAGGTCAGGGTCGACGAGGTGGCGACCCTTCGGCTTCTGATCTGTTTTGTCACAAATATTTGCATTTGGGCGATTTTCGTCAATATGTGTGTGTAGGTGTGGGTATGATATAATTACGGTCGACGACGTGACTGGCTCACGTATGTTTTGCAAGTCTCTTAATCGCAAATTTCTTCGCGTTTTCCTACTTCTTCTCGTTTTCCTATTTCTTCTTACCGCCCTTCTTGTCCTTCTCAGCCGCGGCTGCGGCGGCAGCCTCCCTCGCGAGCCTCTCCTCCTCGTCCTTCTTATCGCGCTCCTCCCACGCCACCTTCATGTCGTCCAGCTCCGTGGTCACCTCGGCGAGCTCCTTCCTGAGGCGGCCGATCTCGGCGACCCGCAGCTCCTCCTCCTCGTCGAACCTCTTCTTGCGCTTGGTCACGTCGAGCTCCTTGGCAGCCTCCCACGCCTCGCGCGTCTCCCGCGCCGCCCTCGCCGACGACGTCTTCACCTCGTGTCGCGTCGCCGCGAGCCTCCTGCGAAGCACGGCACGCGCCGCGCTCTTGCGCTCGTTCTCAACCCCCGGGCCTTCCTCCTCCGTCGCCTCGCACGCCTTCAGCGTCGCCTTGCACTCCTCGCCGGGCGCCGTGAACGAGGGGAGGGCCTGGAACTCGTTCCTGGCGTCCGCATCCGCACCCCGCGCGAGCAGCTCGGCGCAGATGGCTTCGTGGTTCCCCGTCGCCGCCATGTGCAACGGCGAGTTTTGGAGGTCCCCCTTCGCGTCGACGTCGGCACCCGCGTCCATGAGGAGCGACGCCACGTCCCCGTCGCCGTGGTAGCACGCCCAGTGCAGCGCCGTGTCACCGTTCGTCTTCTTAGCGTTGGGGTTCGCACCGCGGTCCAGCAGGAGGGTCACCGCGTCGGCGCCGGCCCTCTCGGCGGCGGCGGCAATCAGCGGCGTCGCGCCCGTCTCGGGATGGGGTAGATCGACGTCGACTCCCTGCGCGAGGATCGCGCGGTCGATCGCGGCGAGGTCCCCTCGCGCGGCTGCATCGAAGATGTCGACGGGGGTGACGTCCTCGGGCTCCGCCGCGGGCTCGGGCGCGTCGCCTTCGGCCGCCTCGACGGGCTCGACCCCTTCGGCATCTTCGGTCGCCTCCTCTCCTTCGGCGTCTTCGGGCGCGGGTTCCGCCTCGGGCTCGGGCTCGGGCTCGGGCTCGGGCTCCGCGTCCACGGGTTTCTCCTGCGTCTCTCCAGCAGGGTTGGGATCCACTGTAGGTTGGGAACGGGGGATGGGGTCAGCGCGGTTCTCGTTCGGGTCGTCGACGGGGGTTCCGATGATGATGCCTAATTCGGGTCTCGCGGGCGGGTTGGGCGGGGATGGAGGCTAGCGAGGAAAGGGTGGTGGCCAAAAGGGTTCGCGCACGCACCGGCGTCGGCGGTCGTCATGGCTCCGAGTCGATATCTGGTCTCCGGGCTCGACTGAGCGCGGGTCGGTGTGGTCTCTCCTCGGGGCTCGAGTTCAAAAGTTATTTCTCGTCGCTGACAAAGTCGACGGCGTCACATCGCCACCGGCACCCGCTCGCGAGATGGTCGCGATTCAGATGTTTCGTTTGGTGCTCGCGGCGCTGTTCACGATCGCAATGGCACTCGCGTCCACCGCTGAGGCCAAGAAGGAGGTCCCCCAGGTGCTGTGCGAGGCGTGCAGGGCGACGCTGACGGAGCTGCGCGCGTCGGTGGAGAAGACCGCCAAGAAGCTGGGCAGGAGCAACGCGGTGACGGAGGCGATGGAGGCGTTGTGCGAGGACATGTACAACTTTCGCTCGTACGCGTACCCTCCGCCCCAGATGCAGAAGGGGTGCCGGACCATCATGGACAGGCACGAGGAGGAGATCGAGAGCGCGTTGTGGAGGGGAGACGAGAACGTTGTGGACGACATCTGCTCAAAGCCAAAGGGCGCGTGCCGCGGGGTGGACATGTCCGAAGAGGCGATGAACGCCAAGCCCATGGAGGTGGTGAAGGACTGGGAGGACGACGAGTTGTGACGATAGCGGGTTCTTTATCGCCGGTTTGTAGTATTCACACCAGCTCTACTTACAGCACACTACTAAGGTTTCTCACATCCTCCGTGGTAACCCTGCTCTTGCCTGATGACACTCTTCGTCTTCTTCTCCCAACACAATTAAGGCAACTCCCAAGTTATGAATTTAACCGAAGATGTTGTTGTGGCCGGGGTCGGCGAGGTGGGTGAAGAGGTTGTCCACGGGGCCGGTGCCGGTGGAGATGGCCTGCGCGAAGCAACCCACCATGGCAACCATGGCGAGGCGGCCGTTGGCGATCTCCTTGCGCTTGAGCTCCTCAGCCTTCTTGGGGTCCTTGGCGTAGCCCATGGGGTCGAAGAGACCCTTGGGGTAGCCGACGTCGACGTTGGTGTCGCCCTTGTTGGCACCGGTGAGGGGATCCTCGTTCATGGTGCCGGGGGCCTTCATGTCCTGCCAGCGGCGGACCTCGGCCCAGTTCATCATGGCCATCTGCGTGAAGAACAGGGGACCGGCGCCGAGCCAGTAGCCGTCCCAGCTGCCGGCATCGATCCAGTTGGGGAGGTCGGCCATGCCGATCTTGGTGAGGAGCTCGGGGCCGACCATGCCGGCGAGGCCGAGCATCGCCCAGCGGGAGTGCATGAGCTCAGCCTGGACGAACCACTTGAGGTTCTCGGGATCCGCGCCGAGGTTGAGGGGATCGAAACCGTAGTCGCAGGGGAGGGTGCCGTCGAGGTGGGCGGGCGCGGGGGAGCCGGGAAGCCAGGTGGGTCGGGCCGCCTCGGCGACCGCGCCGACGCGCACGGAGGCGCGGGCCTTGGAGGCAACGCCGCGGGGGCGGACGGTGCGGGACTTCTGGGTGAGCCTGTGGTTTCAGCAGAGAGGAGGATGCGGGAGGGGGAAGGTCAGCGGGACGTTCGGCGGCTGGGGGCATCGTGACGAGCGGCGGACGACGTGCGCTCGGGCAGATCGAGCGTGACACGCGCGGGGGCGCATCGCGAGTCGACTTCGCGTCGATTTTTCCCGCTCGCGCGAGGGATCAGCGCAGGGCCTGGCCTCCTGCGAAACCATCCCCAACCACGCGTGTTACCCCAAAACCGATTGCAAAACCATCGAGGAAAGCGCGCGAAAGGCGCGGCGGGAGACGATCGCGCGGAGCACGTACCCGGCGGCGAGCTGCTGAGCAACGATGGACGCCATCTTGACCTTGATAGAGGTTGTAAGGTGGTGTGGAAGTGTGCGGGAATGGCGTCGCGGGCCGGCGGCAGCGGGCTTTTCAAGCCGGAGAAACAGCTGTATCCACGGTTTCGCCGGATTCGATTTGGGGCATCGTCCAATCAGGAAGCCGGACGCCGTCTTGGCAAATTTGGTCTGTTTGCCCGTATATTTAAGAGGCATTCGCGCGTGCCTCGTTTATTGTGCCGAATGATTAACTCAAGGAAATAACTCAAGGATCGAGCTGTGAGTCACGTTTTCGAGACTGTCACGTTTTGTCACGCGCTTTTTGGTGGGTAACAAAGGCAGAACGCAGCGCGCATGTCCGTCATCGCGCGCCTCGGGCTCGTCCCGTCCGCGCGACGGACCGTGAATCTCACATCGAGATTCAATAGCGGTCCGTCGCTCGCGACACCCGCGTTCCGAGCGAACCGCTCGCGTAAACTCGTGAGGGCGTTCGCCTCCAATGAAAACTGCTGAGACACCCCGAGCATGCAGAACGTCCCCGGTACGTGTTCACGCCCCCGAGACGACCCCGACGGTTCTTGTCATCAATCAACTCAATCCCAAAGACACTGAATCGACCGTGTTCCCTGACCTCCCCATCTCAAATGACCAGTCGTGATCGCCGACGAGGCGGTTCTGCGTGCGTTGGAAAACCCAACCTTCATCGATGTCCGTGGCCCCGGAGAGGTGGAGGCCAAGCCCGGCCCCGCGGGTGCGACGAACGTTACTTGGGACACGTCCACGTGCACGTTCTTCGACCCGTCCCTCCTTCCCGCCGATAAGACCAACCCCGTGGTGGTCTTCTGAGGCGTGGGAGGGAGGGCTTCCAAGGCGAAGGTCTTCCTCGAGGAATCAGGCTACGGCGCGGTGTACAACGGCGGCGGCTTCGACCGAGTCAAAGAGATTTTCGGACTGTAACACTTAAACGAACGAACCCGGCCCGTCTCGCGCCGCGACGCTCGACGATGTGATGGACGCCCACGAAATCCTTCGGAAGTGGACGCGCCCTGATGGGAATGTCGAGTGAGGCGACGCGCAACTTGTAACAATCAATACGAGTTGACAACTTTCACCACTCATTACAAAGCGTGCTCTCACAGCGCGCCGTCGTCTCGTAGAGTAATCGAATCCCCGAGTTTCCCCTTTAGCCCCAACCGCGATGCAGTCGGCGTTAGTCTCAGTCGCCGTCGTCGTGGAGCTGCTTGGTGATGATGGAGGCCCACTCGCCTTGGGAATACGCCAGTTTCACCTCCGACTCCGAGAGGGACCTCAGCCTGCTGCCCGCCTTGTCCATACTCGGCTTGCCCGCCATGCACACTCCGAAAGGGTTCGCCATGTGCGCCTCCTCCATGGCCGAGCTGGGCGGCACCCCCACCGGGATCATGCCGTGCTGAAGGAAGAACCCGTGAAACGACTGCAGGATGGCCTCGTGGCCGCCGTACCCTCGGCCCACGCCCCCGACGGACGTGAACGCGGAGCCAACCTTGCCTTTGAGCAAACACCCGTTCGTCTGGAACTCCGTGAGGGAGTCGAAGAAGTAGCTCACCTCCGCGGACATGCGACCCTGCCTGCCCGGCCCGCCGATGATCACGCAGTCGCTCTGCATGATCACCTCCGGCGTGGCGATTGGCGCGTCCAGGACACCCTCGTCGAACGTACCGGGCGCATCACCCAGCACGGGGTCCCTGATGCGGTACACGGTCACCTCCGCGCCTTCGACCTGCGTGTGTGTGGGAAAGGGAGGGAGTTGGGAGTCAGTCTGGGTGTTGATTTTCCGGTCGAACATTAGAGGTAGGTGGTACCCTTCGCAACCTCGATCGGGGGCTAAACCGGGCGGGTCGCGGACGCACCTGACGCACACCCTCTGCGATCACGTTCGCTAGGGTCACAAGACGCCCGCGGCGACTGTAGTAGATGACGGCGACCTGCGTGTGGGCGGGAAAGGAGGGGTCGTGAGCCGGGTTCTTCGCTGAGTGTGGTTACAGTGTGAGAAGTCGATCGCGTATCCTTCGCGTCGCGGATCTGGCCAAAGACACGCTCGGGAAGGGCGAAGTGGACGAACCTTGAAGCCCATCTCGGTTATACGGTGCTCCTGAGAGCGAAACACTCCGACACCGCCCGAGCGTCACGCGGCGCTGGTCCCGAGTGCGGGTCGACGGGCCGGCCAATTCCTGGATGTCAATGAGGTCACAGACGACGAAACCGAAGGAAGTTTCGTCCCGGCTTGATAACAAAAAGTGTTAACACCACGCCCCCGCGTAGGTCACACCGCTCGGCGACCATCGGAAGACACCGGGAAGTCGGCGGCGGGCGATATCGTGAGGGCGACGATATCGTGAGGAGGACGCACCCGGCGACGCGATGGCGATTCACAACCATTCAATAGACGCCGCCGACGGAGACGAAGACGACTTTGGGAATTCCGACGACACGATTCGAGGGCTCAGGCGAGAGCACCGCTCGTGCTTCGTGGTGGACCAGGTGGTGAGCTCCGCGTCGGTGACGCACGCGGTTTGGGGTAGGTTCCGTGCACCGGATGTCGACGATGTGGTGCTGGGCAAGTCGGACCAGCTCCAGCTCCTGGTTCGCGCACCCAACCCGGGCGACGGAACCGAGCGCATGCGACTGGCGCACCAGCAGCCCCTGCACGGCACCCTCGTGGACCTAAAGGTCATCCCGTGTGCCGCCGCGAATGAAGGGGGAACCGCGGGCGCGGACCTGCTCGGGATTCTCTCCGACTCCGGCAAGCTGTCCATCGTCAAGTTCGACGAAGCGACCAAACGGTTCGCGCCCGTCAGGCAGCTCCACCTGGCACCGCCCGGGCTCCCATCCCTGGACCGGCGCACCCTGGACGAGGCGCTCGGAACCTCGGCACACTCGGAACCGTTCTTCGTCTCCTTGGCCGTGGACCCGAGAGCCCGGTGCGTGGCGGTGAGATGCGACACGCACGTCAGCGTGTTCTTCACCTCCTACGCCGGGGACATGAACAGGTCGGGCTCGACGTCGTCCCTCGCGACGGGCGGGTGGACGAACCACTCGGCGCCGGGAACGATCGAGTTCGACTCGGCGGGTACGCCCCTCCGACCGAACAAACGCATCGTGCTCGATGCCGCGTTCGCTCCGACCGGCGGCGACCAGCGCCCGTGCCTGGTGCTGCTCCTGATGGAGACGGCATCTGACGATCCGGACCATCCCCTCGTGGACCGCGAGTTGAGGACGCCGCACGTGGACGTGTTTCACAACCTTTCCAGGCAACGCCTTGTCGACGCGCCGACTCAGCCGGAAAGGACGAAGATGTGCGACGGTATCGCGGTTGAGGTGTGCCCACGGGGTATGTACGACGCGTCCACCGCGCCCACGTACAGGATCAGGCTGTTGGATGCGATCGTTCCCCGGGGTGTTCGAACCACTTTGGTCGAGCCGCCCCGGGGGTACAGGGGTGCGCCTTTCGTCGGCGTCGTTGGGTCTGGCGCCGTGATATCCATCGGACTATCGGACCCGATCGCACATGACGGGTCGATGCCGAGGTGTATCAGCCGCGTGCACGACACGGTGGAGGAAGAATCCGACCGGGAGGAGACCGGGTCGACGCGAGCCTGGGTGTGGGACCGCGCGTGGGTCACGGCGGATCCGCGCTCGGCCGGTGCGTCGGAGCCTTCACCGAGGGGCTCAAAGACGGGTCGATGGGTCTGGGTGGGATCGGTCGTTACGGGTGGTAAACGCGCGTGCTTACGCGTGAAACTCGCGATCGACGCGGACGGCGCTTCCGTGGACGAACTTTCGGGGGTATCCGTCCCGTTGTCAGTCGTCGACGTCCCGGCTGCGGCGTTGTCACTCGGTGTCGTCGCCGGGAGAACCGATGGTCAAGTGGCGGTGTTCGGTCGTAACGGAGCGGTGGATGTCGTCACCGTGGCCGCCGGTCCGAACTCCGCTATGCAGACTCCAAAGAAGCTCAGGCACGCGCCGGACGCGACTGCGCTCCTGTGCAACTTGGACTCCTTCGACGCGGTCCCGCCCCGGGGCCGAGTGACCGAGATCATCTCCGCATCCGACGACGCGTCGACAGGTGTGAACAACCCATCGTACATCCTCGCATCCGACGGTTCATTGACACGGGTGGCGCCCGGCGTGGCCGCGTCCGTGGTGCCGGTATCGCCGCCCGGGTTTGAGAGCGTCACGTCGATGTGGGGGTTGCGATTCGCCGATACGTTGCTCGTTCTCTCATTCTCCGAGCAGACCCGTGTTTTTGCCGTCGGCGGGGATGGTTCGACGTTCGAGGAGGCTGTGAACGGCGCGGGCGTCGACACCGGGGAGACTACGGTTGCGTGTGGAGAGTTTGGCGACGATGTATTCGCGCAGGTCACACCGCGCAGGGTACACCTGTGCCGAGCGTCCGACAAGACGAGGATGAGCACCTGGGACCCCGGCCTCGGGGCGGGTGGGATCGGCGCGGCGACTGTCGCGTTGCACGGCCGAGTCGCGCTGGCACTTCCCCGGCGAGGGTCCGTCGTCGTCCTCGCGTGTAGGAGGCAGGGAGCCGTCGAGGCGAGACGAACCAGGAGCTACGCCGCGGCGGCGGCGCAGAGCGATGCTCGAGAGCTGGTCGCCCTCGTGGAGCTGAGCTATCGCCACGAGCCGTCGTGTCTGGTAGTACCGCCGCCGCCTCTCGCTTCGATGATGCTGGATGTGATGCACGCGTCCGCCCCATCGACGGTTCCGTCGTCTACCAATTTAGGCGCGTATAGGTGGAGTATGGTGCTCATGGGCACGTACGGTGGCAGCCTGGACGTCGTCGTCGCCCACGAGAGAGACGAGGGGTACGACTCGAGCAGGGGCGATGAGGTCCCGCCGCTGCCAGGGACGGAGGGGACCGATCTCGCGTGCGATACGACCCTGCCCCTGCGTGATGACTCGTCCAATTCGGTGGGTGTTCTGTCCGCGGTGCACGTCGCGAGGTGGGGCGACGAAGGCGACGAGCGTCCGGTGGTGATGTTGGCCACCAGGAGCGGTGTGATACTCAGGGTCGAGCCGGTTCCGGTGACGGCTGACATGTTCTCGCCGCTGCCTCGGCCTCCCTCGCCGCCCCCGCCTCCTCCACGCCGCCTCATTCCGCCGGAGGATGTCGATCAGATATACGGTAAGGAGGTTGAGGTGATGAACATCGGCGTGGATGAACCCCACGGCGAGTCTCTCAACCCGTTGGAGCTGGCGCTTTCCGAGCCAAAACCGAGCGTGGACGTGGACGCGTGCGGCGAAACGGAGGTTGAGAGAGGGACGACGGAGGCGGCGTCACACGACGGTTCCCTCCTCGTCACCTTTCACAGGAAGCTCTGTACATCACCGTTGGCGCTGGTGTCTCTGAGCGATCGTCCCGAGGGTCCCGTCGTCGTCCTCGGCCACGGTGACTCGTGGCTTATCCGCGGCTCCCCTGGGTGTCAACGCGCGAGCGCGGTTCGCCTGGACGCGCCCTCGGGGATCTTGACGGCGACGAAGTTCTCCCCGCCCGGTGACGCGTCGCGTCGAGTGGGTGAGTCCATGCTCGCCGTGATCGACGGAAGGCTGACGCTCGTATCTCCAAACCTGGAGCAGAGAGACGCCGCGTCCAGGTGCGACACGGATGCGAGACTGAGCGAGGACAGGAGGGTGTCGGACGCCAAGTTTTTGTGCAAGGACATCGCCACGGGCCGCGCGGTGACGGTGACTCCGTCTTGGGTTTCCCACGAGGACGAAGCGGCGGACCCTGACAAGATGCTCGAGATAATCGACAAGCACACGAGGTACCCCGACGAGATACGCGACGAGGACACGCACACGGTTTGGGAGATCAGGGCGTGGCCACCGTCGTCCCGCCCACCCGAGGAGGCGGAGGAGGACGAGCACCGGTCCTCGGCATCAGCCTTGAGATTCGTCCTCGACGCTCGGCCTTCACCTCAATTTCGCGTCACCGCCCTGGCGTCGTGTCTTCCCCCCAAGGGCGTGATCGGGGGTATCATCGCGATCGGCACCAGCCAGCTCCCGTTGGCGTTCAAGCGCAGGCAACACGCCGAACCGGAACCCGAGGGTCGGCTGTTCATCTTCAGGCTCGTGGACGACGACGAAGGCGAAAGGTCGGAGACGAAAGCGTGCGGACCTTGCCTGGCGCAGGCGGCGTGCATTGCGCTACCCACGCCCGTGACGTGTGTCACCACCGCGGGCCCCGGGGTTCTTTTCGTCGGGTCCGGAACCAGGGTGTACTGCGTCCGGATCGGTCCGAGGGATGACGACGATGACCGGATGGCCGAGGGATGCTTCCCGGCCAGGATCCCGGCTGAGCTCAGGGATCTGGGTCCCGGAGATCCAAAGTTCGACTCCGCGTACCTGTCTCAGTCTCTGAGCGTCACCCTAGTGGCGCAGACATCCACGCGCCGCGGTGTCACCGGCCTCGCGGCGGGTCCTCCGCTCGGTCGGATCGGCGACCACACCGCTGATGTGGCACGGGGACACCTCACCGCTGGAACCTCTCCAGTATCTTCTGGACACCCTCCAGTATCTTCTGGACCCCCTCCACTAGGACACTACCCGATGCTGGGCGGTGAGGCGGACGTGTCCGAGACGGAAGGTTTTGTTCCGGTGGCCGTCGCGGGCGCGAGGGAGGGCGTTTCTCTGAGCGTCCTGAAGACCGTGGACACGGATGCGGTGTCGAGGTTGGTGTACCCGGAGTTTACCCCGGTGGCGACGGACGGGACCGTTCGGACGGTGAAGGCGATGGCCATGCGTCGGCGAGGGGAGGTTGTCGGGGTGGACACGGCGGGGAGAATTTTCGTGCTTCAGAACAGAAACGCGCCGGAGAGAAAGAAAAGGTCCGCCGACGAGCAGACGGACGACAGCAACGGCAGCGGCGGCAGAAGGAAACCCGGGCCGTGCTCCCCGGAGAGAAACCTGACGATCGCGGCGAGTTTCACCCTCCGTTCCTCCCCGACGGCGATGCTCCTGCTGCCGGATCGTCTCCCGAAGTATCCCGCCTTGAAGCCGGTTGCGCCCGAGGCTCGAGCGTGCTACGACCGTTCCGTCGCCTGCCAACGCGGTGCTTCGTTCATCGTCGGGACCGCGGAGGGTGGCGTGTGTTCGGTGGCTGAGATTGACGAATGCGACTGGGCGGTGCTGCGCGAGGTTCAGTCGAGGGCGCGGACCCACCCGCTGACGGCGCCGGTGCTCGGGGCGTCGCACGAGAACGCCCACGGCGCCTGGCCGCCTCGCGCGGGTTTCGGTCCCCCCGGTCCACCCGCACCGCTTTGGCCGTCCGTAGCTGAGGCTAACGCGGCGCGCGGGGGGTCATCGGCGGCGCCCGAGGTGATCGACGGGTCCCTGCTACGGGAGCTGCTCGAGATGCCGGAGCGGGCGCAACGGGACGTGTTGAGCTCGGGCGGGTCCCGGCTGCCGGTGGAGACGGTCTTAGGGCTGATCCAACGGGTGCTGGAGACGTGACACGAGAGATGCGTTCGTCTTGTACTTTTATCGTGTATTTCAAATCGTGTATTCGGTCTTGCCTCACGTCGAGCGTCTTGATCTCGCTCTCTCACGTAGCTTCTCTCACGCGTGCCACTTTCTTTTTTCAGCCGCCGCTCTCACGTCGTGTCGAGTTCATCGCTCAGCAGCAGCATTCCTGGTGTTCCTTCTCGTACTCGGTGACGGCCTGCTGACAGTGGTGGAGGTGGCTCACGGGCTCCCAGGTGGTCTGCTCGTCGCCGTGGCCCTTCCAGAGCACCTTGTACTGGACGTTGCCGTCGTCGAAGACTCGTTTGCCCACGATTCCGCTCACCGGGAACTCCTTCGTGATCTTCACCTGGTTCGCGGCATCGCGCGTCTTCCAGCCGGCGTTCTTGTCGTGGATCCAGTCCTTGCACTCGGCGATGCCACGGCGGGACATGGCGTTCTTGGCGCCCTGCTCGGTGCACTTGAAGTGCTTGATGATCTCCTTCAGGGTGTGGCTCTTGGCCGTTGACTCGACGAGCCAGGTGTAGTCGTGATGAACCTGTTGTTGAACGAAGAAGCGGGGTTGCCGAGTCAGAGTCGTTGCTTCTCGTTCCGGACGACGGCGCGCGCGTGTATCGGCGAGCGACGATGCAGGGATTCGACGAGCGACGCGAATGCAACGAGTGAGGAATCGATCGTCGACGGGGTTGTGCGAGCGCGAAACACGTCGCGCTCGTCGCACGCGCGCGCTATCGAGAGAGGGGAAAGGAAGGGCTTGGAAAGAGAAAGGTGGCGGCGCAGTTTGAAAGGTCCGGAGCTCACCTCGTGGGGCAGGTGCGACTTCTCTTCGTGGCTCTCGTGTTGGGCCATCGTGGGGGGTTCGGTGTCGGGGTTGGGGTGGGGGATGTGGGGTTGGGTGTTTGCGTGCAGCCGGTGCGCCGCGCTCAAAAAGTGGTCGACCGCGTCGTAACACAGCCGTGTCATATTCCACTGCGGCTCGATTCAAACAAATCGGAGTCGTCGCCGAGATTTGCTCGATACCACGACGCACAGCTGTGCAACCAAGAAACCGAGCTCGGCGTGTTCTTGTGTTCGAAAAACTACGTTGACAAGTGGGCTATTGTGCTAATGGTACAGACATCCACGTCGGTTCGTGTCACCAGAACCGGGACGACTTAGAAGAACCAGGACGACTTAATTTCCTCGCTCGACGTCGCCCTGTCCCGTTCGGCGAGCTCGTTCTCCGTCGGAACCTTGTCCCCGAACTGTTTCCTCCACCGAGCGCCGGCTTCCTGTTGCGTCGAGTACGAGTGGGTATACGTCAGAGATGTTTCACGACGTGATGTGAGGGGGATAAAAGTGCGTCTAAACACCCACACGGGGCCACACAAACACCACTCACCTTGGGGTCCATCAGGTTCCAGTACGGCTTGGCCCGCTCCTCCTTCGCGTCTGCGATGACGGGCGCCTTGGAGCTGAGCCCCTGGCCCGACCGTTTGCGGCTGTCCATGCACGCCCAGATGGCGTCCCACCGACCCTCGCACGAATCCAGCTCGCCGTAGCGGTAGTACCGCGTCATCTGAAACGTCGGCGCTGCGTATCACGAAGGGAAAGGGGGGAATGCGTCAGGTTCGGTTCCGGTCGGGGCCCCACGCAGATATTTTCAGTTGTCGATCGAAGACGGGGCCCCCGGGGGGAGGGGGACGCACAGTAGCACTGCCACGCGTTGTTGAAGGCGTCGCCGCACGTCTGCGCCTCGGGCTCGTCTGGCGATACCGACGACATCGAACCCTCTCGAATCCGACCGTTCTCTACTCGCCAGCCCTGCGTCGCCTCGAGTGACCACGGCCGAGATCGAGACGAGTCAGTTCGTCGAGGTGCTCATTTCGGGCTCGCAGTCCCGCACACGCGGGTGAGCGAGAGAGATCTCGGCTGGCCAGATCTTGATTGGCCAGCGTAACCAACAGCCCACGACCCTCAAACCTGACGGATCGTGGAACGTCGTCGCCACTCTCAGGTGGACCATGGCGTCGACCGTCAGCTTCAAGGCGTGCCCGTGCTGCGCGGACACCGGCATCAGGCCCTCCGCCCGCGGTTCCGCGAGGATCGTCGCCTCTGCGACCCCAAAGGATGGTGAGCGAGCCTGCCGCGTCGACGTGTTTTATCTTCTCAACAATCCGGACCCGCCGTGGACGAACGCTGACCTATCGCCCTCTGACCTTCCCGTCGCAGCTTCTGGAGTTGACACTAAGCGCGTGGACCTCGTCCGCGGCGACGATCGCGACGCCGTCGGCGTGTCCTCATCCTCGGATGTGTCCACTGGACCCGCGGTGGGCCGACGCGCGGGCCTGATCTCCCTCGCGGCTGCCACCCTCTCGTTCGGCGGCATGCAGGTGGGCCAGGACGCGAACGCCCTGGACGACACCGACTGCCTGGAGTGCGGCGGTGCGGGCATCGTGGTGTGCGACATGTGCGGAGGAACCGGCAAGTGGAAGGCGCTCAACCGCAAGAGGGCGCAGGACACGTACGAGTTCACGGAGTGCCCCCAGTGCTTCGGCCGCGGCGTGCGCGTGTGCGGCGTGTGCTTCGGTACCGGCGAACGGAACGTGCGCGGCCTGTTGCGAAGGCCGGAGGCGACGGCGATCGTCCAGGCGATGCAGCGCGGTGAGCTCCGCCCGGGTGACGCCCAGAAGCTCATCAAGGAGGCGCGGGAGGCGCGCCTGGCCGCGGCGGCACCGCCCGGGGACGCAGCCGCCGAGGTCGCGCCGGCGGCGGCGGAGGGAGTCGAGGCTGTCGTGGAGGCTGTCGAGGCTGTCGTGGAGGCTGTCGAGGCTGTCGTGGAGGCTGCCGTCGACGCCGCGTGATTTCTGAGTTGGGGTGTGTCGGAACTCGTGTGTGTTTCGTCTGTTATTACAC
>MDSX01039029.1_pt1 | contig 26307 bp, 13 predicted proteins | sample 811141 | NCBI WGS metagenome assembly MDSX01 (sample SAMN05326642, study PRJNA326480) | marine metagenome | isolation source: seawater | place: Atlantic Ocean: South East | collected 2010
AAATGTGCCATATATCTCAAAGATGGTACAGCTTGTGTTCGATGGGGATCATTGGCCATAATTGGATACCCACTTTGAGTATGATCACCATTTATAATCCAATTGTTACTTCCAATTGTATATAATTCCTCGAGTTCTGCCTTTTGCTCATCTTGTCTTTCCGCGAATGCTAGATTTCTATATAGGTCTTTATCATTTTGAAATTCTGCGGCTATATCAGTTGGTTGAAATCTAACTGGTCTTCTATAAGCATTGTATAATTCTAATATATCGTCATGTAGAAGCGCAGAATTGATCTTTTCGTCTAATTCTAAAACTGGATCATTGGGATGAAACCAAACCAATTCTTTCAATTTCTCCACTCCGATTAAATCTACTAATCGGCCATACTTAAGTTCATTTCCAATATTACCCAATAAGCCTTGATGCCTAGAAATAACAACTTCCGGTGTCCACTTTTGTGGCATAATATTCAATAATTGAAACTCGATTGGAAGCAATTTTGGATTGCTTTTGGTAAGATCAATATAGGCATTCACTCCTTTGACAAAAGAAGTAATAATCATTTTGCCTTTTGGATGATAATGATTCATTTCATCATTCATATCGCCCCTAAACTTAAATAAACGCGTACCAATATCTCTCTTAAGTTCTCGAGATCCCAAGATTTCCGCAACAGTACCTGTAGCTTGTCTTCTCCAAATTTCAAATTGGAATAATCGGTCCTTTGCGGCGTGGAAGCCTTGTGCAAAAAATAGATCTTGTTCATTTTGTGCATAGATGTGAGGCACACCCCATTGATCTATTATGATCTCCACTTCTGCATTGAGGCCTTTAATAGTATAATCATGATCATTTTGGGCTAAAGCAAAAAAAGGCATTGTCATTAGTATTATGACAATGCCTTTCATATTTATCTTATTTATCATCGCTATCTTTTTCTAGGGCTTAAGATAACAATGTCAAGCCAATTCTTAATATCCTTGTATATAAGGTGCTCCTACAGCTTTCAATTTTTGAATCAAATCAGGAATTGTTTTACCGACAATAGCATCAACTTTAGATTTTAATACAGGTAGCCCACTTTCCGCTTCATCCATACTCTTTGTATGTAATGCAGTAGGCCCATATGTAGTAGAAAGTCCCGCATTTGCAGCTGACAGTTTTGACTGAATGCCGTTGTTATTTCTTTCTCCTATCTCATCCTTTGATGCATTACCTTCTAAGCCTTTTTGTATAGCAATAAGAGCTGACTTAGCAGATCTGATCTCTTTTCCTAAATCACTTCCTGGCGCCGTGGCAGTTCGATCTAGTGCAGTTAACATAGCATTTATTACTCCTACTCCATGATCTACTTCATAACTAATTGATGACATAGTAGATCTTGCAGATCTCATTCTCTTTGCAAATGCAGTATACTCATCTGGGCTAGCACCTGAATCTAAAGTGCTCTTTCTGAGTGGTACAACATTAAATGATTCTGGGCCTGCTAATGTAATTGCACTACCATTATGTTCCTCTACTATCGAAACAGAATAACTTCCAGGGCCTGCTAATAGTCCTCTCGTCCATCTTCTGAACCTTGCTGAACTTTGAGTTCTTGCTCCTGGTCTTATCGTTCGATCTCCTGCATATCTTAAGTCCCATGCTTTACGATGAACACCTTTCTTATTTTTTGCCTTTATTTTTCTCACAATCTCTCCATCACCATCCGATATAACCAGCCAAACTTTTGCTCCCTCTTCGTTGTTCTCTGAATCAATAGCATCCCATCCAGGGAATGGGACATTTTGTTTAGACTTATTCAGTTTTTTCTCTTTATCCTTCCTCATTGACTTCAGGGATTTGTATTCCTTATTAATATGATAAGTAATCACAGCTCCAAATTCTGGATTGTCAGCAGCATAATGTTGATGCCCTTCAGACCCAATAATTGATCTTGGAATGTACCAATCTGCATCAGCTATAGGATATATAGCGGCTTCTGCTTTCAGGCTTTCTGAAGAAATAGACCTTAGCGGAGAATAATCATCAAGAATAAAGAAACTCCTTCCGAATGATGCCCCAATTAAATCATTTTCTCTTTTCTGAATTGCCAAATCTCTAAATGCTATAGTAGGTGACCCTTTAAGCTTAACCCATTTTCCACCACTATTTTGAGAAAAGTAAATCCCAAATTCAGTGGCTAAGAACAATAGATTGGCGTCTACATGATCTTGAACCATTCTCCAAACCATAGTCTTTGCAGGAAGGTTTGATTTAAGGGATTTCCAGGTTCTTCCTTTATCTACGCTCTTATAGATATAAGGACTGAAATCTCCATATTTATGATTATCCAAAGAAACATATACAGTATTCTCATCGTGAAGATCAGCTTTAATATCATTAACAAAAGCTGTGGCAGGCACTCCAGGCAACTTACTTACTAAAATCTTAGTCCATGTGGCCCCGTCATTTTCTGTCATTTGTATAATCCCATCATCAGTACCGGCATATATAAGTCCAGCCTTAATTGCGGATTCAGAAAGTGATGATATACTGTTGTAATTAGACATTGCTCCAACATCCCATGGATTATCCCAGCTTTGCTGTCTTCCCATGATTGGCAAAGTGATTCGTTCTTGATTTTTGGTCAAATCACCTGATATAGCTGTCCATTCATCCCCTCTATTATCAGATCTCCAAACTCTCTGAGATGCAAAATAAATACGGGCAGGGTTATGTGGGCTTACTATAATAGGAGCATCCCAATTAAATCTTTCATAGTCTTCACCTAAATTTTCTGTAGGCTGAATTCTGACCTGTTCCCCAGTAGCAAGATCAATTCTATGCATCCCTCCTTGCTGCGTTTCAGCGTATATAATATCAGGATTGCCTGGTTCTGTTGCCGATTGATGACCATCAGCTCCTAAAGTTTTATACCAATCTGCATTTCTAACTCCATGATTATTATCTGTCTGAGAAGGTCCTCCATGAGATCCATTGTCTTGAGTACCACCAAAAATATGGTAGAAAGGTTCTCTATCATCTACTGCTACTTTATAGTATTGAGTGATAGGCATGTTATCGATAAATCTCCAGTGCTTTGTCTTATCATGAGATACATATAATCCACCATCACTACCTACCATAATGAAATTTGGATCGTCTGTAAATTCAACAGCATGGTTGTCAGAGTGCTTCTTATTTTCACTCATGGAGTAATAATCTTTACCTCCATTATCGGAGACAATGATTCTATTATTCGCCAAATAGATTTTATCATATACGTGTGGATCAGCATAAAGCTCTTGGTAATAATGAGGTCCTGTTGCTCCAGATACTGCATCAGATTGTTTCGTCCAACTGGATCCTCTATCCCACGACTTATAAATACCTCCTTTAGTTCTATCTAATTCTATGGCTGCATATACTTCATCTGGCTTTTGAGGAGAGATGGCTAGTCCTATCTTTCCCAAATTCGATTTTGGAATACCATTAGTCAATTCAGTCCAGGTCTCTCCACCATCGGTGGATCGGTGAATTCCAGATCCAGGACCTCCTCCCATATATGCCGCCACTGTTCTATGTCTATCCCATGTCGCTGCATAAAGCAAATCGGGATTTCTAGGATCTATAACAATATCTGTTACTCCTGTCCACTCAGCATTTCCTAATGTTTTCCTCCAGGTTGTTCCTCCATCTGTTGATTTATATAATCCTCTTTCTCCTCCTTTACTCCAAAGGGGACCTTGAGCAGCCACCCATATGACATCACTGTTTCCTGGATGGACAATAATCTCTGAAAGATGTTCAGATTTCGTTAACCCTTTATTCTTCCAAGTCTTTCCCCCATCTTCACTTTTATAAATTCCATCACCAAAAGCTACATGTCTTCCACCCACATTTTCTCCAGTTCCTAGCCAAACCACATTAGGATTTTGAGGATCTAGAACTATACACCCGGTAGAATAGACCGATTGATCATCAAAAATGGGTGTCCATGTGGTTCCTGCATTTTCAGTTTTCCATACTCCACCCGATCCTACAGCAACATACCATAAATTTTGATTGTCAGGATGAATAGCAACATCAGCTATTCTTCCTGATGTGAATGATGGGCCTACATTTCTTAAATTAAATCCAGAAAAAGTGGATTCCTCTATTGGCAATCCTTGACTGGTGAGTGAGAAGGCCAATAGGCTAGTAATTAAAACAATGAATAGTTTTTTCATCAGTTGATTTTTATGACGTGTTTTGAAAATAAAATTGAAAAGTCAGGTTAATTGAAGGGGCTGTAAATTAGGCTATTAGAAGAAATAATGCAAAATATTTGACATATTCAATGGATGACAAAATTTTAGTCTAAATACAATAATTAGTAAAAAACATCTCATTTATGAATGGAATACTCGGTTTGCTCTCAATTTACAAGAAATGTAAACTAACTTACATAAAGTCATATTGATAGTTGATAACTACTTGTAATATGAATGTTAGGCTTAATTCTTGTTTCTAATGAACAGAGAAGTTACAACTCTTATAGACTGTTAGAGATCAACCTAGAGAAGAGGAAGCAATTTATTTTCAAAAAAATAGATTTATCCTTAATAATACCAGATACAAAGACGTTCATAAGTAGTTGTCCTTAAAATAACTAAAAGGAAAATAAGCCCTGATGAGAATAAAACATCTGCTTTGCACTTTTGTGATCGCGCTTTCCATAGGATCTGTTGATGCTCAGGATATTCACTTTTCACAATTCTACCAATCACCATTGAATCTCAATCCTGCTATGACAGGTGTGATGAATTGTTCGCAAAGAATTGTGGCCAATTATAGAAATCAATGGGCAGCAGTATTGGGTTCCAATGCATATAATACTTACTCAGTATCATATGATCGAAAAATGGCTGTTGGCCAGACGGATTATTTTGGTGTAGGAGGAACGCTTTGGGCAGATGTCGCAGGAGCATCTAGATTTGGAACAAGACAAGCAAAGCTTTCTTTTTCATTTAGTAAAAAAATAGCTGGGAGCAGAAACAACTCGCATTATATTGTTGCGGGAGCAGAAGGAGGAATGACTCAAAGAAGAGTAAGTCAAGGAGACCTTAGATGGCCTTCACAAGTTTCTGGTGGAGTATTCGATCCATCATCTGGAAGTCCTGAAATCATACAAGACAACAATTTTTTATATCCTGATCTCTCGGGAGGATTAATGTGGTTTGCCACTATAGATAAGAATAGCTTTTATGCAGGTGCTGCTATGCATCACTTAAATCAGCCAAATGTCTCTTTCTTAGGTGCGCAGGAAAGTCTTTTTTCAAGACTTACTGTACATGCAGGTGGAGAATTAGCTGTAACAAAGAAAATGAGTATTCTTCCTAACATAATATATTTGGATCAAGGGCCACATATGGAAATCAACGCTGGGTCTTCAGTAAGGCTGGCAATAGATGGATCTCGATCTAATCAATTTATACAGTTTGGGTTATGGTATAGACTAGGACAACAAGTTGAAGCAGTACCCGGTGGTACAAATCAGTTTACAACTTCGCTTCATTCTGATGCCATTATTCTTGCTACAAGATTTGAAACTGGTAATTATGGTATAGGCTTTTCTTATGATTATAACATAAGTGAACTTGCTACAGGAAGCTCCGCAAATGGTTCATTTGAGCTATCAGTGGTATATCTATTCTGTGGTAATGAAAATAGAGGAGTCTACTGTCCGACTTTTTAAGAAATCAAATCAATCAAATAATATAGATAAAGCCAATTCCGCACGGAGTTGGCTTTTTTTATTTTCTGGTTTAAAATTTTGAAAAATTCCACATAAGAGTAATGCCTTTCCTGCGTTCTCTATATATTGTCACCATAATAGACTAAGGGACTTTAGAATTAATATTTCTCTAAAGTCAGTGATATCATTTTTATTCATTTCTAACCAATAAGAGAATGTTCAGTAACAAAGAGAAAAGTAACTCATCTTCAACGTCCGCATCCTATTCTTCATCTGTGAATAGCATAGGGGAAGGCACTTCTGTAGAAGGCACCATAAATGCAGATTCAGACATCAGAATCGATGGAGAAATCAAAGGCAACCTATTTTGTAGAGGAAAACTCATTTTAGGCGAAAGAGGAAAGATTGTTGGGGATATAGAGTGTAACAATGCACTAATAGAAGGAGAGATCAGAGGAAAGATAGTTGTAAAAGAACTATTGCAGGTGAAGGATTCAGCTATTATAGATGGTGATATAGCCACAGATAAGCTAAATGTAGAATCAGGAGCTGTATTCAATGTAAGTTGTAATATGGGCCAAACAAATTCTACATCCACCATGACTACTACCAAGAAGAACACACCGGTTCTTGCAACTGAAGAAGCAGCATAGTCATCAAGCAAGAAAGAACACATAATTCTTATTTGAAATATGCTGGAATGGCATTTCAGATGCTTGTATATTTTGGTTTAGGTATTTTCATTGGTATGAAATTGGATGAACAACTAGATACACCTCAGCCATATTTTACAATATTCGGGCTACTACTTTTTGCAGGGGTTTACTTCTATAGATTAATTAAAGATTTAGAAAGAAACAAGTGAGCGCCCTTCCTCTTAGGTTGATCCTTAATATTGTTGCTGGGAATGTATTGATCATTGGTGTTACCTTTCTTATTGGTTTGCTGTTCAATCAGTCTTCTTCTCTGATAAACAACCTAGTCACATCTATTTCCTTTTTTTCTATTACACTGTTTGTTATTTGGAAAGCAATAACCCCTGACAAAAATAGTAAGGACACTGAATTGATGTTTCTGACCAGAACAATGGGGCTGGTAAGGATTGTTTTCGGAATAATATGGATGATTATTTTGAAAGAATTATTAACGGAAATCACTCCATGGCATGTAATAGAGTTCGTTGTAATCTATGTTTACTACATGACAATGGAAGTATATTATTTAGACAGAGCCTTCAGAAAAGCTTAGTGAAATTATTTGTCTCCGTCCAAATAATAGGTATCAAAGAATAATCGATAAGATCTGGTAGATTTTTGTTTCACTATCTCTCTGTAGTTTTTCTGGTTTACAGAGAAGAGATCATATTGATAAACTCCAGGATCTAAGAAATCATCTGAATCTTTAGTGATCTGAGAGAAATAATCCAAAGACACATTTTTATTTTCAAACCTTCTCAATAGAATCAAATGAGTTTTCTTCTGTTGATTCAGATAGATAGAAGTCGACCTTATTCTCTTGTCTTTATGGTTAGCCTGATTGTACTTATTTATTGAATTCTTAGCCTGATTTACAGTATTACCATCAGCCTCAAACAATGCGACTATGATATAGTGCAACTTATCATCTTCCTGAGTAAAGCCTTGAATATCTTCAGTAGTTATTTCTCCTTCAAAAGCTTCTGAATCTCCTTTCAAAAACCTTAGCATTTCTCTAGCTCTTGTTTGTTCAGGAGTATTATTGTGCTTGATTATCACTTTTCGCAGAGCGCTCACATAAGCATCCTTTCCATCTACATTACCTAAACACATTGCCTCTAAAAGATCATATTTTGACATCATATCATGATTTTTTCCAAAATCAGTCTTGGCTTTCTTTATCTGATCATAAGCTTTTTGAAATTCGGCATTTTCAAAATTATAAAATGCCTGGTCATAAGCTCTAGATATTTTTCTTTCCTCAGTCATCAATTCTTTGGCGAATGATGGATCTTTCAATACTTTGGAATAGTCACTTTCAGGATAGCGTGTAGTAATTATATCAAAATATCGCTGCTCATCAGCACTGAGGCCTAAGTCTTTAGCATTAATATATAGATAGTAATAAGCGTCAACTAAATTTTCGCCTTCTGGAAATTGAGTGACATAGATATTTAGTGACTCTGTTGACTTTCTATAATTTTTGATATAATTCCTGTATCCAATACCTAAGTCAAAATATGCTTTCTCTAATTTTGAGTTAGCATTCTCTTTTTCCCTTTTATTTTTTGGTATCTCTCTTAATATTTTCTCAATCTCTTTTGCGCGATCACTATCAAGTTCTGCAAGGGTTTGTACTTCTTCGGTTTCTACAACTCCTCCTGATTGTTTATTAGATCTTCTCCAATCATCTTCCAATAGTCTATCTCCCCATTTATTACCGAATGAATTTTTTCCTTTTTGTACAGACCTATTGTTATACGCAAAAAACTTACTAGTACCACCTGCCGTAGTTGCTGGTGGTGGAGTCCCCGCAGTCACTCTATTAGCTTCTTCAGCTGCTTTTTCTCTAGCCTCTACAATGTCAAGTGCATATTGCTGTAATTCTTCTTTCGACATCTGCCCTAACTTCAACAGACTGTCTTGTTTTTCAATAATGTAAATATTCTTAGCTATCTCTTTAAGGTTTGTAGAATTTCTTTGGACTTCATCATATCTATCATCTCTTTTAGGCATAGTCGCAGCAGTGCTATCAAAATAAGATTTAGCCTGAACATAGTCCTCTAATCCATAATACAAGCTGGCTAATCTATAATAGCTCTCAATTGTATTTATATTAGATACACTTGCACTAAGTGCTTTTTGAAAATCTTCTACTGCTCCAGATTCATCACCATTGGCTTGTTTGATCTCAGCTCTAGTAAAAAATATTGCACCTTCGTAATCCAAATTTTTCTTATCACGCTCCATTCTATTGAGCTTTTTGATCGTAGGGTCATAATTTGCACCTCCACTAGCCCACTCGTTTTTCACTTGATTCAGCCTTGCATTAAGATTCATGTCGTAATCTCTACTGAACTTTTCAACTTGTGCAAAAGCATTTGCCGCATCTTGAGCATTTCCACTCAATTGATGAATCTGAGCGAGAATGAATGCATATCGTGCCTTAAGGCCTCTATCCTTTGTATTCTCAATAGACTGCCTGAGTGGATCTATTGCATTGCTATAACTTCTCTGTCTAATAAAAAGATCTGATCTAACTACAGGCACTTCATTTATAACATGTGCTGGTACACCCTTTTCTTCTTCCTCCTCAATTCTATTGATATAGTATTTAGCTTGAACATAGTTTTCTCTCTCTATGTATGTCTTGGCTAACCACAGCATTCCCTCATAATATGCAGGCTGATGTTTTAAAAATCCAATTTTGGCCCTATCTTTTAAATCATCATCTTTCTTCTTCTTATCACTTTCTTTGTTCTCCTCTTTTTGCTTGGCTTCCTTTTTTCTTAATTCTTCTTCCTCTTTTCTTTCCTTCTCTTTTTGTTCAGCGTCTTGTTTAGCTTGCTTAGCTTTTTCTTCTGCAAGCTTTTCTTCTTCTCTTTTTCTTTGTCTTTCTAATTTTTCCGCCTCCCGTTTTTCTTCTGCGGCTTTTCTATCAGCTATTTTTTTATCCTCTGCAGCTTTCTTGGCAGCATCTCTCTCTTCTCTCGTTTGTTTTTTGGGTTTCTTCTTTGAATCCTTCTTTCTATTCTTTATTGCATCATTCCTTTCCTTTATTCTTTGCTTTCTCCGCTCCTCTGCTGAGAGTTCTTTTTCTTTATCCTGCTTTTTCGAATTTTTTACTGCAGCCTCTCTTTCCTTTATTTTCTGTTCTCTTTCTTCTTCTGCAGATTTTTCAGCTTCCTTGTCAGACTTACTCGACTCTCTATCCTTCTTCTTTTGGTTTCTATCTCTCTTGCTCTGTTTGTCTGCCTTCTTCCTTTCTTTTATTTCCTCCTCTCTCTGTTTTTCCTTTTCCTTTCTTTCATCAAGTCTTTGTTTTCTAGCTTCTTGAGCTTTCTTTTGTCTTTGTTTGGCTTTGGCCTTGTTACTAGGTTCTTTTTCTGAGTAAAGCCTTGATTTTGGATCTTTAGGATTAAAATTATTGATGAAGTACTCGAATGTTTCTTCGGCAGCCTCATAATTTCCCTGTAAGTACTGTGCCTTCCCCATTAGAACATAACAATCATCGACCCATTTACTCGATTCATGTAGCCTTGATACTTTTGTTACTTTTTCAATCGCCCTATCCAATTCAAGTTTGACTGTCTCAGGATTATCCATTGAAGCATATGGATACACAGGAAGAATCCGATTATAATTGTCTTCATGCCCAGCTTCCATGGCCAGGAAAGTCTCATCCATTATGACATCTGCATTATAATAGCCATTATATTTGGCTGTCATATTGTGGTATCGCTTTGATAACCAACTCAATTCACTTCTCTTTTTCTGAGTAGCACAGGAAGATATCAGTACTAGTGCAGAAATGAATATGATGATGTATGACTTATTTCTCAAAACCTTAATACTTTTGTCCGCGAATTTTCAGTTGGGATAGTGATAAAATCACCTCGATCTGAAAGCACCAATTTATAACAGCAAATAAGCACAAATTATTTTAATAACGAGTTAATCTAAATGAAAGAGAAAAAGGCTAAAAAAAGTGGTTTCTTTTCTTTGTTGAGTGATTCCATTCAATTGAGATTCTATCGAAAAGAAAATTTCGAACAAATAGGCTCTATTAATCTTTCACCTAGATCTATATATATAGTTTTAAGCAGCACAATTCTCGTACTCCTACTGCTGGTTTTTGTGCTGCTAGCATATACGCCATTACAGCGATTGATACCTAGATTAAGTTCTATTGAAAATGCTACTAAGTTTGTCGAATTAAGTGATAATCTGGATCAAATAGATGCGCAAATAGATGCACAAGCCACTTACAATAGCGCACTAAGAAAAATGTTAACAGGTGATGAAAATGTAGATTTTTCTAATGTCGATATAATAGGTATGAATTCTAGCCCTATTGAACCTCAGAAATCTACAGAAACAGAAGCAGCAAACCTTATCGTTGCTGAAGAGGCACATGAAAAGAGATTGGAACTAGAAACAGGTAGTATTTTTGACGATATGGCAGCTGTGGATTTTTATACACCAATCTCGGGCATAATCAGTGCAGATTTTGATCCTCAATTAGAACATTTTGGTGTAGATATTATAGCCCCATCTGATACTCCTGTCAAATCTATTAGAGATGGTCATATCATCATTTCAGAATGGAATATTGAAACAGGTCATACGTTAGGAGTACAGCATGACAATAATATTTTGTCATTTTATAAACATAACTCTGCCTTACTTAAAGAAAAAGGTGATTTTGTTAAGGGTGGAGAGATTATTGCAATTATTGGCAACAGTGGAAGACTGACTTCTGGTCCACATTTGCATTTTGAAATATGGCACAATGGTAAGCCGGTAAATCCGAATGACTATATAAACTTAAAAAATGAGTAATCACAGTCTAGAAGAAATATTAGGAGAAGACGGGAAAAAGATTAGTCCTATTCTCCCCGATGAAATTAAAAACTATCTCATAGATATAGACGGCACTGTCACAGATGATGTGCCAAATGAAGAGCCAGAAAGGATGGTAACATGTGAGCCTTATCCAGATGCTCTGGAAGTGCTCAACAAGTGGTATGACGAAGGTCATATTATTACCTTTTTCACATCTCGAACGGAGGAGCATAGAGTTATGACGGAGGTATGGCTCAAAAAACATGGATTCAAATATCATGGACTATTAATGGGAAAGCCTCGTGGTGGAAATTATCACTGGATAGACAATCATATTGTGAGAGCAACAAGATTCAGAGGAAAATTTACTGAATTAATTGCTGTAAATAAGGAGATTGAAGTATTTGATGATGCTACTCATGGGTAAAAATTTTAAAGAATAAGAATTAAAAAAGACTTACTGCATTTTTTCAGTAAGTCTTTTTTTGTTTCTATAAACCTCCATAAAAACGGATTCCTTAGAATTTTAATCCAGTTCTTAGATAAGGCAAAATGAACCAAAAATCAATGTAGTGTCTGACCCATTTGCTTAAAGGTCATGAAGTGTCACTTTTTATCTGAAAAGACTGATCTTTTGAGAAGTAACTTCTTCTCCTTGCTTTATAGATATGATGTAGATACCATTCGATAGTTGTAAATTTTGGAAATGGACAAAGTTGGTGCTGCTGCCAATCATTGTGTTATCTACAGTTTTTCTTGCCAAGACCCTTCCATCTATAGCACTTATTAGCACATGTGCTGCTTGTTTTACCGTCGAATGAAATGCCACTCCAATGTTACTTCCATTGTGGTCCATCAATTTGATGTCTTTGATCAGCTGAGACCCTTCAGGTTTGGCTTTGATGTAATCAGGTTTATGGATATACATACTTTCTTCAAATGTATCGGCATTGAAAACTATGAAGGTGTCCACTTCACCATTCTGAATTTTCTTAACTACCTTCTCGTTCTTCTTTATTTTATTTTCATTGGATGCTTTGGTAATAATTTCCACAACGCCATTATCGCCCTTTTCTCCATATTTTTCAAATGCTTTTTCTCCTTTCAAAACATGAATTTCAGCTATTTCATCTGGATCTAAGTCTGAAGTGGCATCTCTTTTTCTAGATTGTATTTCTCCATCAATCACAAATAATGGTTGTATATCTTCTTTTTCTGTATCATTGCTTACAGTCTTAACTTTTGTTCCTTTTGTGATAATTTCTACTACGCCAAACCGACCCTCATCACCATATTTCTCCAAAGATTCTTCTGCCTTATACACATTGATATGATCTATATCTCCGGGATCAACATCACTTATTTGATCATAATACTTAAATTTTTTGCCATTGATTACCAGTAATGGTTTCTGAGTTGGTATAGAGTCAGAAATCATTCTTTTTACATCATTATTCGTTTTCTTTTTATCGTTTCCCCATTTCTTTTCCCAATTGACTAGGGATTCACCTGTAGTCTCCAATTTTTGCTTCTCTCTATTAAACTCTAAAACTCCGAAGGTGCAATTACAATCTAAATCATCTGCCCCTAGCTTTATTACAAATGGGCCTTCTGGTAATTCTGCTGCTGGAAAAGCAACTCTATTTTCACCTTTTCCCAATGTGTGATGTTTTGTTATGGTACCATTCCCTTGATCAAAGTAGATTTCTACTTCTCTGTCTTTATCTGAATTAAAAGAAAATGAAAGTTGATCTTTTTGCCCATGTCTCACCGTATAATCCAATCCGGGTAAGTGACATGACATTTTAAAATATGATCCGAGGCCTAATACATCTGATATACCGTCTTTAATTCGAGTGAATATTCCGAGATCTCCTGTTTCCGATTCTTTAGTATTAATCGAACTTTCATTTGACTTATTGATATGAGCACTTTCCTCAAAAGTCTCTGGATCATAGATAGTAGTCGTGTCAGATTCGTTTACTTTAAGATCAGAAACCTCCACTCCTGTCATTACAATAGCTCCATATTTCCCATCACTTCCATAAGTATTTTTTGCCAACGTGGGGCTATATATCTCTTGATGTTCTATCATATAGGATCTGTCAAAATCAAGTGGAAAAGATTCTATATCCAAAATCTTCTTTCCATTTATGACCCACAGAAATGTTTTTTTGAGTCCAGTTTTTGCATAGAAATTTTCAAATACAGGCCCCAATTTTAATATCTCGTTCTCTTTCTTATGTACTCTTTCTTTGGATAGGTCCATGTCCTCTGTTGAAAAAGGGTTCTTGAAGTAGAGATGCTTAACATAGTGGATGCTTGTTAGTCTTTTTTGAGAGTTGTCAGCTTTTAAACTCTGATCTTGAAAGGGTTTGATTATTGAAGCCTCCCATTCTTTAGAAGCCTTTTTGTCAGAAATTAGGTGGCCATTTCTTATTCTTAAAGCACCTGAACTAAAAATTGCTGTGCTTCGATTTTCACCTATTTTAATGCTGAATCCTGATTTAGGGAAATCATGCTCTGACAACTTTATTTCTAATAAATTATCAGTTTTGTTGAAATTGCTATGGCCAAAAGTTGTATGACCTTGATCAAAATAAAGTTCAATATTTCCTCGATGATCAGACTCTATTTCTAATTCAAACTGCTTTGGTTCAGAATGCTTTATTCTAAATATTCCATATTCATTGTCTATCTCTTGAAAATGTGCAGATTTATAAAAATGTGACAATATTCCAACAGTCTCTAATGCCATTTCTGCAGGCAACGAAATATTCTGTTCTGATAAATATTCTTCAATGGAATTCTTGCCCATTCGTATTGCGACACCTTTGTTATCTTTTCTCAATTTCCTTGCCTCTGCGGGTGAATAAACTTTTCCATTTACTAAGAATAACATATAGTTTGGTTCATTCCTTTTTTCCACAATTCTTATCTGATGTGATTTATCAGAAGAATGATATTCTAGAGGAATTACCAATTTTTTTTCGCCTTTTACTACGTCCAAGTAATGTACTACTTCAGATTTGGAATTCAATATTCTCACCTCCAGCACTCCTATATATTCTGAATATACTTCAGCTTCCCATGGATCATCACCCATTCTAAGGGTTTCATAGCTATCCATTTTTTCTCTAAAAGAATAGTCTGTCTTTGATTGATATAATTGACCACAAAAGTCATTTGACTTCCAATTTTCCAATTTATTAAAGTCATAACTGATTCTACCTATTTCTACAGCACCAAATTTCCCCTTTGTCCCGTATTTTTCGATAGCTATTTCAGGTGAAAGAACAATAATATTATCAGTCCAAAAATGCTTCGAGAAATCAATCACATTCGCCAAATCCTCTTTTACAAGCTTTCCATTTATTGTTAACACAACATTGTCATTCAAATGATATGTTTTGCCAAATTCTCTTAATTCACTCGTAATACTGAAATGCTCCTCTCCTTTTTTATAAGTTTTTGGCTTCTTTGTATAAGGTGAAAAGAAATATGCCGGAGACTGGCAATGGTCTAATGTTCCTTCATTAAATGGATGTCCAATGTTTCTAGTAAAGTCATAAATATCAACAATAGCCTTAGTCTCTTCTTTCAAAGAAAAAGCGGCCACAATAAGCGTCAACAATGGCAAAACAAGGAGATACTTTAGCCCTGCCCACTTTCCGGATTTTTTTTGATACATCATCTTGATACGTTTTTTGATATGTGAGTTAAAAAATGAATGAGCTAAGGCAATCTGAATTCCGGAAAGTGATTGCCTTAGCAAGATGTGGCCATACATCTTCTTATCTGTTTGGTATAGTACTGCTGCATCAGCAAGATACTCATGGGTCTGTTTGATAGCTGATTTGTAGAGATAGATTAAAGGGTTAAACCAGAATAGCACATTCACTATCTCCATATATAGTACATCCAGAGAATGATGAGATTTCACATGCTCGAGCTCATGAGTGATCACTTGACTATACTCTCATTCTTTAGTGGAATATTTTTACTGATAAATACTGCATTTAGAAAGGAGAATGGAAGGTGATCTGCAGTGCTATGAATCAGAAGGTGACCATCTTTATATTCCTTTTCGCTATTTATATATAAAGTATAAATATTCCACAGTCCATGGGACAATCGCGCGAGAAAGAACACTACACCGGTAGCATATAGCAATGCCATAACATTATAGAGGTCCAAATACCATACTTGTCTTACTTGCTCTATAGATTGAGAAATGACTGTTGGCGATTCCTGAATAAACATAACCAAAGGAGCGACTTCTGGCACGTCAGTGGCACTAAGGTCAATATGCAAATTTCTTAATAATGGGAGTATAATACCCAATGTAATAGAAGCTACTAGGTAATATCTATTCACATTAAAGAAGGTCTCTTTGCGTAGAAAAGCGTAAAATATAAGATACAAGAATGTCCATGTGAGCGTCACATCTAGGATATATTGGATCATAGCTGGGTTATTTTTCGTTGTGTAATTTGAGTATGAGGTCGTTAAGGTCTTTAAGGCTTAGGTCGTTTTCTTTTACTAAAAAGGAAATCAATTCATTAGTCGAACCTTCGAAATAGCCACTTATGAGCTTCTTCAATGAAAACTTAGTATAGTCCTTTTTCATGATGAGTGGGAAGTAGGCATGTGTTCGGCCATATGCCTTATAATCGACAAAGCCTTTTTTCTCTAGAGTACGAATGATGGTGCTGATAGTGCTGTGAGGAGGTTTAGCTTCAACATTCATCTCAGCTATCAATTGACTGACAGTACAGAGTTCAGATTGATCCCATAGGAGTTGCATAATCTCCTCTTCTGCCTTAGTTAATTTTTGATACTTCATGTAACCAATTGTTTTAAACTATGATTACAAGCATATAACGTATTATATAGTTATACAACTATTTTTGCAAATGATTTCCTCTGTTGTCTATTTTAGATATTGATATTATAAACATCTGGATCCACTTCTTTCATCATTTCTACCGCACTTTTGACAATATCCATGGCCATTGGTTTTGAATGATAATTCCCATCATCACCATAAGGAGTTCTATGTTCAGTTCCAGTTATGCACACTGGCTTAGAATCCAAATATTCATACGCATTTTGGTGACCAAGTACTTCTTGCAACATATAAGCTGTCGCTCCTCCAGGAACATCTTCGTCTAGAAAAATTACCCTATTGGTCTTTTTGATTGAATGCACTATAATTTTTTCTAAATCAAAGGGCATCAATGTTTGTACATCGATAAGCTCAATGGAAATATTTAAATTTTCAAGGTATTTAACAGCTTTTAAAGCTTCATTTATGCATGCCCCATATGTTACTAAGGTTATATCCTCTCCTTTCTCTAAAACTTCAGGTGTACCTAGCGGCACAGTAAATGATTCGAGATTATTAGGCATCTTTTCTTTTACTCTATATCCATTGAGACATTCTATAAGTACAGCAGGATCATTACCTCGAATCAACGTATTGTACATTCCTGCTGCTTGAGTCATGTTGCGAGGAGTAAGAAGGTAAACCCCTTTCATGCTATTTAAAAGCATACCCATTGGTGACCCACTATGCCATATGCCTTCTAATCTATGGCCACGCGTCCGGATGATGAGAGGAGACATTTGTTTACCTGCAGTCCTCCATCTCAAAGTGGACAATTCATCCACTAAAGCAGGCAAAGCGTATACAAGATAATCTACGTATTGTATCTCAGCAATCGGACGAAGTCCTCTCATGGCCATTCCTATTCCTTGGCCAAGAATGGTCCATTCTCTTATGCCTGTATCAAATACTCTTTCTTTGCCATATTTCTCTTGTAGTCCAGCAAAACATTGATTCACTCCACCAATTTTTCCTACATCTTCACCAAAAGCACAAACCCGATTATCAGAACCGAGCAACTGGTCAAAATAAGCGTTTAGCACTTCAAAACCATTCACCATTACAGCATTTTCGTCATATTCCGCTTTCTGAGCAGGTACATTTATTGAAGCATTAAGAGAAGCACTAAACAGATGAGTATCATACTTAGACGAAAGTAATGCTGACTGATTATGTCTCCAGTCCTTAAGCGTTTTAATATCAGAGGTGTCCTCTTCTATTATTAATGTTAAGATAAGATCATCTAAGATTTCTAAAATATTAGAAATGACACCGTGCTTAAGGTTTGACAAGTAGTTTTTAGCTTCTGAAATTTTACTGAAACCCGAGTGAGAGTCTTCAATATTTGCTAAAAGTTCTATCAATTCTTCTTTAGCCCTCAAGAACGGATTCTGAAAATTGGACCATGCAGTCTTTGATTTTATTCTAAGTTCCTCGGCCCATTCAATTTTCAGATTTTCTAATTCTTCTTCTTTTAATAAGTCATTTTGAAGTACATATTTTTCAAAATGAACTAAGCAATCCATTTCTTTTTCCCATTCTAATCTTTCTTTAGATTTATACCGTTCATGGCTTCCTGAAGTGGAATGTCCATTAATCTGAGTAAGCTCATTTACATGGACAATAACAGGCACACTTTCATTTCTACATAGGTCAACAGCTTCCTTAAATATTCTATTGAGCTCCGAATAATCCCATCCTTTAGCAGTAAAGATTTCACATCCTTTTGAATCTTGATGTGATTTCTGAAAACCTGCTAAAGCTTCAGAAATAGACCCCTTGGCAGTTTGTAGTTCAGTAGGAACTGATATTCCATACCCATCATCTTGTACAACGAATACAATAGGTACCTGCATAACACATGCAGCATTAACTGTCTCAAAAAACACACCCTCTGCTGCTGTGGCATCTCCTATCACTGCAAAACTCACTTCTTCTCCTTTATTGCTGATGAGATTAGAAATATTGAGGTCCTTATAATATTTAGAAGCAACAGCCATCCCTAATGCTCTTGGAAGGTGGCCAGCTAACGGTGAAATCGCCGCTCCCACATTATATTGATTTATCAGGTCGAGCCATTTATCATTTTTATCAATAAAAGTTGTGGCATAGTGAGCATTCATATTTCTACCGGCCGAAAAAGGATCATTCTTTGAATCTGCATAAAGACTAGCTAAAACGGTCTCAGGTGTTGCTAATCCTTTGGATAACATAAATGTCTGATCTCTGTAATAGCCAGAAAAATAATCTCCAAATTGAAAGGACTTTGCTATTGCTAATTGGCAAAGTTCTTTACCGGCACTTTCAATACCAAATTTTGCTTTTCCACGTAAGACGTCTGATCTAATCTGTTTACTTAGAAGACGACTTTGAAAACTTACTTTGAAATCACTAATAATTTCCTGAGGGGATAATAAAGTTTGGGGTCTAGATTGTAATAGAGAAGTGATTGTCTTCATTTGTATACTTGATATTAAAATCTATGTTTTAAATACACTTTTAGCACTTATAGGCGAAATTATATATTTTATTGGTCAATTAACCAATTAATTATAGATCTTATTAAATCAATTTCAAAATTTAATCTTATATCTCAGATCACTATGCGTAAATGGATAGATATGCCAACTTTTTTTTATAGATTTCAACTCTATGTCAAAAAAGAAAAGACAAGTAGGAAGGCCAAAAGAAAAGAATAGTATAGAAACCACTGAAGTGTTAACTATTGCCCTAAGAAGTTTTGCTCAATTAGGTTATGGTGGCGTGTCAATAAATAGCTTAGCTAAAAAGACAGGAGTAGCAGATTCCTTGCTTCACTATCATTTTGGCACGAAAGAGGAATTATGGAAAAAATCCATGATGCAGGCTGGTAGCCAAATCATAAATAGTCTAGAAGACATATTCAATGTTTTAGACAATATAAGTGGGATAGAAAAACTGAGAATTTATATTAAAAAAATAGTGCTATTCTCAGCTAGTCATCCAGAATTTCAACAGGTAGTTGTACAAGAAGTCTTTTCAGATTCCTCAAGATCAAATTGGCTAATAGAAGAGGTTCTAAAACCAGTATTTGCATATATGGAAGACATTGTAAAAGAAGAACAAGATAAAGGAACCATAAAAGTAATTCCTCCAGCTAATTTGTTCAGCTTTATAATAGGGTCCATCATTACATTCTTTGCCAGATCTTATCAAATGAAAAAATTGTACGATGTAGATTGTTTTGATGACGACCAAGTACAAAACCAAGTAACGATTATTACTGACTTAATAATGGATGGGCTTCAGACAAAAAAGAAAGCACAATAGATGAGTTCCTTTATTGCGCTTTCTATTCTTACTTTTTTACCATCCAGGAATAAAGTTTAGACCAAATGATATTCCGCTGCCACTCCGAAGTGGTTTAGCCCAATAAGGCTCTAAAATCATTGCACCAAATAGATTCACTCTTACACTGACACCTGCACTCATTGCAAGCTCTGGTTTGAGAAATTGACCATTTATCGGCTCTCCATCACTAAAGTGGCTAAATTCATCAAAGGCTACACCGGCATCAATGAAAAAATTGAGATCCGTGAATAAAGCATTAGTATTAATCACTGCCAATTGGCCAGGACCTGTAAATGGAAGCCTGATCTCAAAACTCGCTAAAGCTATTTTACTACCTAAAAATTGGCCAATGTCTGTATCCTTTAGAATATCATTAAATCCATTCGAAAAGGCAAAATCATATCCCCTCACAAATCCCATATTACCTACGAACAAAGGATACACGGAATTCACATTATTTTCATATCTCAAATATCCTAAACCTCTAAATGCCAGAGTCACTGGACTCAATCTAATATACTTCCTATAATCTGCTAATAGACCATAGTAATTATTCACTCCATAACTGTATTCAGCGGATACCCTAAATCTATGCCCAGTAAGTGGTGCTGTAAGGCCAAAACTTGAATTATCCCCAACTAGAGCAACATTGACACCACCAGTGAGACCTTTTTTAATAGTATAATATTGATTAAACGTCAATTCACTTCCTGCATCTACTTTATCTCTTGTCTGATTATAAAACAAAAATCCATCTTGAGAAAAATAATTTCTTGTGACATCCCATCGGAATCCTTGGTGACCTATACTGGCACCTGCTTCTAGTCTCAATTTTGTAGAAAAAGGTAACTGGGCAAACCCTCCTAAGGATTGGTTAAAAACTCTGATAAGATTTAATTCATCTATAAGTGATTCTACAGGAGCATTAGAACCTTGTTCTGTTACCACATTCCCATCATCATCAAGCAAAGAACCAAAGCCCAAGGATCTAAATCCTGTCACCTGTGGTATATGTGATATACCAAATCCCCAAGCTATTGGGTTTTTCTTATTGATATAATTCACTTGACCACCCATATCATAAATAGTCCCATTAAGGGCTACCTGAGCGAAAAGTTGATTGTTTCCTAACATATCCCCAAAAAGCATATCAATACCCCCTTGAAGTCCAACTTGGTTATTATACAATCCATTACTCACACCAATTCCGCCACCGCCTCCAATGTAATCCAATTCAAACTTGGTTTTGTACTTCGTATTCCGAAACTCTTCTTCTTCTAAATATTCAATCTCATCAATTGATTCATGAAATTCAGTGACAATTTCTTTATTCTCTGATCCCGGATTAGGAAGTGAACCTGCTGAAAAATCAACTTTATTCTTATCGACTTTTTTATTTAAAAGCTGCGTAGACTTTGCAGTGATAATGTCATAACCCTCTAATCCATAATAACTAAAGAGCACTCTGTCCACTTTTGAAGAAGAAGTAATCATAGGAGAAAATCTACTTATACCACTTAATCCAGAGAGATAATCAGTCATATGATATACCTCATAATTAGCTACATCATATTTATAAAGATTTCTAAAACCATCTCTATCTGACATGAAGTAGATATTATCTTCATGATCATAATTTGCACTTATATTATCAGCTGTATGAAATACATCCAAAATTTCTACACTTCCGCTTTGGTAGTCCATCACAGCCAGATCAAAGGACCACCTTCCATTAGTTCTTCCTTCGTCAAAACTTCTTTTATCATAACTGAATACAAGCTTTGTACCGTCGCTATTAAAATCGGGTTGTATCTCTGAGTAGATATCATCAGTTAGTTGTCTTACCCTGCCTCGTTTAAGGTTATATGCAAAGAGATCAGTCTGACCTTCTACTAACCCTGTAATTACAATCTCTTTACCATCTGGAGACCAAACTGGGGTACTGAATGCCGGCACCTGATCTATAGTTTTGGATTCTAATGTTTTTCCACTCTTAACTTCTTTGATTACAAGCTTATTCACTCCTTTACTAAATGCAATAAAAGCAAATTTTTTGCTGTCAGGTGACCACGTTCCTGATGACTCCAAATAATTATAAGCATCCAAATCTCCATCTTTAACTAGACTCGAGAGCTTTCTTACAATCTTACCAGTCCGTGCTTCTGCCATGAACAGATCCGTGCTAAAAAGATCTTTTTCAGATAGGAATACCACATATTTCCCATTTGGGCTTATGGACGGCGATACATTTATATTCCCAGAATTCTTTTTTGAGAGTATTGTTTTACCAATTTTAGATTCTTTTCCGTCCCTCATAAAAGGTTCAAAATGCGCTCTCAAGGTAGTGTCAAAATCCGCGCTAAGATCTTCCATATCAATACCTAATAGACTATCTATCGTTAATTCTACACCATTGATAGCTGTAGATTGATACATGGTCCTCATCATCTGATCTCCATATTTACCCGCTAAAAATGACCATGCAGTCTGTCCATAACGATAAGGAAAATATCGTCTTGGGTTTGCCATTTCACTGAAAGTTGGAATATCATCTTTGAGTATTGCTCTTCTCATCCACATGGCCGTAAAAGGATCTACTCTTCCTATGCTTAAGTACTCTGCCATTCCCTCTACTAGCCATAGAGGAAGATTACTCATATTTCTAATAGAAGTGCCTTCACCATCGATTACAATATTGAACTGAAAAGCATGAACAAGCTCATGACCTAACACCTGATGGGTCTGCTGATTGGTAAAAGTCATGGGCATGACCACCCTGTTTTTAAATCCTTCAGTTACACCACCTGTCCCTACTCCAATAGCTCCACCAATAGCATTAGTCTGTTGGAAGTCAGCATGATTTGAATATACTAGTAATGGATTTTTAAAAGGAATTTCATGATATAAGATATCACTAAAGAAATCATACCAAAGCTCAGACTCTTGAGCCATCCAATTGACCGTCTCTTTATTTTTGGTGTAGTAGTAAAGTTCAAAATGAGGAGTCTCTTTGATTTTGAAATCAAAAGATTTGTATCGAGGCTTATTTCTACCGAAGTACTGAGCACTAGCAAAAATTGGAAACAAAAGCAAGCTCACTATGATTATCCTACGCATAATACAGATGGTTTGTTTGATATAAAAAGTACTATAATTAACACTGCGTAACTCCTATTTGTTTTGTGACACCAAGACGCTTCTGTGTTAATTTATAATTAATGTTACAGTAATAATTTCAAAGAAAACACCCGATTAATCCTCAAATTCTTCATGGATTCTTGTATCTCTGACCCTTTCTAGAAAAAGAAATCCATTAGAACTAATGCTTTTTATTTCAAGCCGATTACATTCGTCCGTAGGATTCAAACTTAATATTCCTCCAATATATGAATACCCATAAAATTTATGATGTAGTCACAACAATTGGTTTTTTTCTATTCGCTGGAGGCCTAGTTATTTCAAAATTTGCGGTCACATTAGGAATTATCTTCCTTGCTCTTACTGCTCCATTAATACTTCTTTCTAGGAAAATAAAAATTAAAAGACATTCTCTCAAACCCTTTTACGCTTTGGTCCTGACATTTTTAATGCTTTCTGTAAGTGCATTGTATAGTTCTAATCAAAACAATGGTTTTCATGAACTAATCATTCAAAATGGTTTAAGTACTCTACCCATCTTATTTTTTATTCATTGGGCTCAATTTAAAAGAAGAGTAATTCAAATTACCCAATTTTTATTTTTTATCGCTGCTATTGCTTCTGTATGCACCTTGATTTTCTACTTTGCTCCTGTTGATATTGCAAAAGGTTGGACAAATAGGTTTTCCATTTTCCAAGAATATCCAGAGGTCATTAATAAAACTCAATTTGGACTCTATTCTCCATTTATCGATCGTCTTCATTTCGCTTATGCCCTTAGTTTTTGTGTTATATCTAGTCTCTACCTCAGCTTTCGTACTGACAAATGGATTTACAAAATTCTATGTGGGTTTTTTCTATTTATAATTTTGATTCTTGGAGCTAGAGGGGCACAACTTGCTTTGTTGTTTTCATGTTTACCATTTTTAGTTTATCAGCTGAAGTCAACTCATCCCGAAATGAAAATATTCAGTTGGCATTCTCTTGTATTTTCAATATCATTTTTATTAGTAGTGCCTGTAATAACCTATGAACTGATTCCAAGTGTAAAAAGTAGATATAACCAAATGAGGTGGGAATTAGATGTCATTAAAGATGGCAGCTATATCAATCATGATTATCAACATTTCACAACGCTCACGAGACTAAAATCATTTGAACATTCTATTGATATTATTAAAGACAATCCTGTTTTCGGTACGGGTATTGGCGACGTAGAAAACGACTTGTGGACTATTCACAAGGACAAAAGCCCAAATATTCCGGCACATCATCAGAACTATTATTTGTATCTCTGGATGGCGGGAGGAATAGTAACCTTAGTGGTTTTTGTTGCTTTTCAGTGTTTTTGGCTACAGAATTTCATTAAAATGGACAATTCTATTCTTAACAAAAGTTTTGCGGTGTCTTACTCTATTTTTGTTGCTGCTATATTATTGATAGATGCTGTGATGAAATATCATTTAGGGGTATTTGGCATACCATTTTTCTTTATGGTGATTATGGCTTTTTCGGAAAGCCCTCAAATTAAGAATTAAACATTTTTCCTTTAACTAGAAAAGAAGATTAAGTAGTAACCAGAAGGACTTATAAAAAAAATTGTCCAGCATTAGGGGAATTGCTGGACAATTGTAAAAAAGGATTGATTGGTATTCCTTTAAAGCGCTTTTCTCAACCTTGCAACAGGTATGTTTAACTGCTCTCTATATTTTGCTACTGTTCTTCTGGCAATATTATAGCCTTTATTTCTGAGCATGTCTTTCAGTTTTTCATCAGAAAGAGGCTTTGCTTTGTGCTCCTCTTTTATGATATCGCCTAATATATTTTTCACTTCTAGAGTCGAAACTTCTTCTCCATCCTTCGTTTGAAGAGATTCTGAAAAGAAATTCTTTAATCTTTTTGTACCAAATTCGGTTTGAACGAACTTACTATTTGCAACTCTTGATATAGTAGATATATCTAAACCTGTGATCTCTGCAATATCCTTAAGAATCATAGGTTTAAGTCTTCTTTCATCACCAGTCTTAAAGAAATCAAGCTGATATTGCATGATAGTGTACATAGTATTGTAAAGGGTTTCTTGCCGTTGTTTTATTGCATCGATAAACCATTTAGCAGAATCTATTTTCTGCTTGACAAATAAGACTGCTTCCTTTTCCTGTTTAGTACTTTTTCTGCCTTTGGTAGTATCCTTAAAGGTCTTCAGAATATCCATGTATTGATCACTGATTCTTAAATCAGGAGCATTTTTAGTGTTGAGGCTAAGCTCTAGTTCACCTTCTCTATTGTTAATGATAAAATCAGGAATGATATATTGATTTACCTCCTTAGAATTATGCCCATCTGATGTAAATGAACTTGCAGGTTTAGGGTTCAATTTGAGTATTTCGTCAATAGCATCTTTAAGCTCCGACTCAGAGATAAAGAGAGATTTTTTCAGTTTGTTGTAGTGCTTCTTAGAAAATTCATCAAAGTAATTAGTCAGTATTCGTTTAGCGAGAACTTTTACTTTACGATCTTGACCTTCAGCTTTGTCTACTTTTAGATTTAGCTGTAGAAGTAAGCACTCTTGTAAATCTCTAGCTCCAATTCCTGCAGGATCCATTTTCTGGACCTCATACAACATAGATTCGACCTGATTTTCGGTTACTTCTAAATTTTGAGTAAAAAGAAGATCATCAACAATTGCAGCTAGTTCTCTTCGGATATACCCATCCTCATCTATACTTCCTACTATCTGAGAAGCAATTGCTACTTCATCATTATGAGCAAATTGCATCATGTCCAATTGGCGCATCAAATGATCATGAAAAGAAGCTTTGATAGCTATTGGAATGGCTTTGTCTTCTGATTCTGTGAAAGCTTCACCTTTTAATTTATAGGTAATAGGGTCATCTTCTATATAGTCGTTGAGGTATTCATCCAATTCAAAATTCTCTTCCTTTTTCTCTTCCTTGCCATCTTTATCGAAACTGGCTGCTTCTTCCTGAATGTCAAAAACATCCTCATAGGTTTCCCCTTCTTCTAAAGCAGGATTTGTTTCCATTTCCTCCTGTATCCTTTGATCTAATGTAGCAGTAGGAATCTGAAGCAGTTTCATCAGCTGTATCTGCTGAGGAGACAGCTTTTGAGTCATTTTTTGACTTAAACTTTGACGTAGCATCTCTTAATTACTGTTTTTGTGTAGAATAAGATGAACTTGAAACAGTACTCTGTATAACACATAGTACAAATTAATAGTTCAGTAAAAAATAATCAATGAAGTGTTAAAGAATCTTTCGGTTTCTCTTTATCGTCTTTGAGAAACCTTTTTCAATCACTTCTATGAAGAGATGGTTATGAAATGAACATAACAAACATATTACGAATTATCGTAATATACAAACTTTTGGTTGTAAAATGTTTATTCAAAAATCATATCATACAATTCATCCTTTATTATAAGTGCTTCAAGCTCTTTAATTAGACTCAGTCTATTTCTTTCTATAAACCGAAACATATTCTTTCTAATTGCTTTTCTTTGCAGCAGAATTTTTAACAACGATTCAAAAGATGTCAGACAATCATCCAGAAGAAATTAATTACGGCAGAAAAGCAGGATGCTTTACTACAGCTATTATAGGCTTTATTTTATTTGCTATCCTATGTATTTGGATATATAGTAAAAATGGAGATGGACTTCCTTTATA
>MDSX01022622.1_pt1 | contig 26293 bp, 29 predicted proteins | sample 811141 | NCBI WGS metagenome assembly MDSX01 (sample SAMN05326642, study PRJNA326480) | marine metagenome | isolation source: seawater | place: Atlantic Ocean: South East | collected 2010
AATAGATCATGACTCTGGCGATGTATTGTACATAGAAAACAGAGCACCTATTCAAAGAGCAACAGATCAAACAGAAAATATTAAACTAGTTATTGAGTTTTAAAGGGAGATATTATGCCAAGTCCAACAGACTTTAATCTTTCGCCTTACTACGATGACTTTAATGAAACAAAGAAGTTTCATAGAGTTCTTTTTAGACCTGCTTTTGCAGTACAAGGTAGAGAGTTAACACAATCACAATCTATTTTACAAAATCAGATTGAAAGATTATCAGATCACGTCTTTGAACAAGGCGCTATGGTTATACCTGGTGATATCGGATACGACTTAAATTACTATGCAGTAAAATTAACTTCTTTTACAGACTCAGCTTCTGTAGGTGTTACACTAAACGATTTTATTGGTTTAACATTAACAGGTGCTTCTTCAGGTGTAAAAGCAAGAGTTGTTAATGTTGTAGCAACAGACGGTACTGACCCTAATACTCTATTTGTAAAATATTTAAATTCAGGTACTAATAATACAACAACTGCTTTTTCAGCAGAAACAATTTCAGTAGCAACTACTTTACAATCTACATCAACAACAGTTTCAGCAGTAGTATCTGCTACAGCAACAGGTAGTGCAGCTTCAGTTAAAGAAGGTGTTTATTACATAAATGGTTATCATGTTAAAGTAAATAATCAGGATTTAATATTAGACAAGTATGAAAACACACCATCTTACAGAATAGGTTTAACAGTAGCAGAAAGTTTTGTAACTCAAAACGATGACTCAACTTTAAATGATAATGCTCAAGGAGTTTCAAACACAAATGCTCCAGGTGCTCATAGATTTAAAATAGATTTAACATTAACTAAAAAATCATTAGCTGCAACAGATGACGCAAACTTTGTAGAATTATTAAGATTAAAAAATGGTATTGTACAAAATCAAGTTAGAACAACTGAATATGCAGTATTAGAAGATACATTAGCAAGAAGAACATTTGACGAGTCAGGCGATTATGCAGTAAAAGACTTTGATATAGATTTAAGAGAACATTTAATTTCAGGTACTAATAGAGGTATCTACAGTTCAAGCGATGGTGGATTAGAAAGTAAAATTGCTGCTGGTATGGAATCAGGTAAAGCATATGTACAAGGTTATGAAATAGAAACTTTAGGTACTACTTTTGTTGATGTAAATAAAGCAAGATCATTTGATACACAAAATAATTCTACTACTAGATTTGATGTAGGTAACTTTGTAAATGTAAATAATGTTTACGGTTCTCCAGATATAGGATTTGTATCATCTGGACCTGTTGCAGCTTTTAAAGAAGTAAATTTATATAGAGAAGAAACAGCTGTAAGAGGAACAGAAAATGCAGGATCAGGTTCAAATATAAAATCAGTAGGCCACGCTAAATCTAAAGGATTTCAGTATACTTCAGGTAATGCTGTTAGTGGTAATTACGCTAGTTCAAGTGCAACATCAAACGTATTCAGACATTACCTATTTGATGTTGTTATGTTTACTCATATCAACGTTGCAAAAAATCAGGCATTTACAAATGGAGAAGAAATTACAGGTGGTACTTCAGGTGCCAAAGGTACTGTTGATCAATTATCAACAAGCAATCAATATTCAATTACAGGTGCAACAGCGGCTAATCCTGTAGTTATTACTGCTACAAACACTTTACAAGATGGACAACAAGTGACAATCAACAGTGTTGGTGGTATGACAGAATTAAATGGTAACACTTATACAGTTAAAAATCCAACTAGTTCAAATTTTGAATTAGATGTAGATAGTTCAAGTTTTACTACATACACAAGTGGTGGTACGGCAGATCAATCAGTTGTAGTATTATATAATGTATCAGGAACATTTGTACCAGGAGAAACTATAACAGGTGGTATTTCATCTAACACGGCTGTTATTCAAGCAGACGCTAGAGGCTTTAAAGGTGTTACAACATACGATTTCTCATCTACAAAACAAATTGGTATGCCAGGTTCTCCTACATACACAGCAGATACAATTTTAGATAGTACAAACGGAGAAAGTTTACAAATTACAGGTACATTATCTGTTGAAAACAGTGGTTCAGTTGTTACAGGCTTTGGTACAAAATTTAATACAGAATTAAGATTAGGTGATTCAATTACATTTACTACAGACGCAGGTTCTTCAATAACAAGAATTGTTGAAGCGATCATTTCAGATACTTCTTTAGAATTATCAGCAGCTGTTGGTGGTTCAGATGTATCAACTAAATCAAATGCAACTAGAAATAGATCAACACTTAAAGATACAAATAAAAATATTTCTGTATTTAAGTTACCATACGAAACAGTTAAAACATTAAAAACAGCTTCAAACTCTGGTGCTAGTGATACAAATCTTAAAGTTAGAAGACAATTTGTAAAAACATTAACTGGAAATGGTGATGAAACTATTTCAGCAGGAACAGACGAAACATTTGCTTCTTTATTAGATTCAGATTTTTCAGTTTCAATTATGTCAACTGGTTCTGGTGGATCAGGTGCAGTAGGAGATTTTTTATCTTTACAAGGAAATAATCACGAAGGAAACCCTATATTTACATTAAGTGGTTCTCCAACAGGAAAATCTTTAGTACTAGACTTTGGTACTAATTATGCAGGACATAAAATTAAAATTTTAGCAACAGTTAGTAGAGCTGTTGTAGAAGAAAAATCTAAAACTTTGGTTACAGGATTTACAAGAAATCATACAAGTTTAGCAGATATTAAAAAACAAGGTGGTATGAGATTAAGCAGATGTGATATTTACAAATTAAATTCTGTTAAAATGGCAACTGCTTTTGGTACTTATTCATCTTCAGGAGAAATTGATATTACAGATAGATTTACTTTAGACAATGGACAAAGAGATAACTTCTATGATATAGGTAGAGTACATTTAAAAAAAGGTGCAGTAGACCCAACAGGTTCTATTCAAGTTAATGTTGATTACTTTTCTCATGGTTCAGGAGATGTTTTCACTGTTGATAGTTATTCAGGAGTTGTTGACTATGAAGATATTCCTTCTCATACTTCCGATACAACTGGAGAAACTTTTGATTTAAGAGATTGTTTAGACTTTAGACCTAGAGTTGATGATAACTCTACAATCAATAAAGGAGAAGTTGACAGATATTATAACGGTGCTGGTGCTTCAACAGTTGATGTTGTTAAATTTGGTACTGATATAACTTCAGATTTAGAATACTACATGCCAAGAATAGACAAGGTGTTTGTAGATAAAGATGGTAAATTTAAAATATCCGAAGGATCAAGTGCATTAATACCTCAATCTCCAAAAAATTTAGATGGTGCAATGCATTTATACACACTAGATATACCAGCATATACACTAGACACAGCAGATATTACAATTACTAAAGTTGATAACAAACGTTATACTATGAGAGATATTGGTAGATTAGAAAATAGAATTGAAAATATTGAATATTACACTCAACTTTCTTTATTAGAAATGCAAGCTCAAAATTTGCAAGTACAAGACGCTCAAGGATTTGACAGATTTAAGAATGGATTTATAGTAGACAATTTTACAGGACATAGTATAGGTGATGTAAGAAATTTAGACTACAAAGTATCAATGGATATGGCAAGAGGTGAAGTTAGACCTATGTTTAATGAGGATGCCGTACAATTGATTGAAAGTGATAATGACGGAACTACGATTACTTCGGCTGATAGAACGGATGCCAAGTATGCAAAAACAGGAGATTTAATTACATTACCTTATAGTGAGGCAACTTTAATTGATCAACCATTTGCTAGTAAATTTGTTAACGTAAACCCATTTGACATTTTCAGTTGGACTGGTTCTATTGCGTTAACACCTCCGTCAGACGAATGGAAAGAAACTGAAAGAGCACCCGAATTAGTTGTTAATAGAACAGGTGGTTTTGACACGTTAGTACAAAATTTAGGAAATCCTAATCTTACAAATGTAGAAATAGGTACTGTATGGAATGAATGGCAAGAACATTGGTCAGGAACGCCAACAGTAACAAGTTCAAGAGTTTTAGGAACACATAGACAAGGTAGAAGAATTGTAAGAAGAACACAAGAAACTTTATCTGGTCAAATGTCTAACACTAGAACAGGTATTAGAACAAGAATAGTACCACAAGTAGTAAGAAATTCAATAGGCGACAGAGTTGTTAGTGTTGGTATTGTTCCTTTTTTAAGAAGTAGAACATTAACATTTAATGCTACAAGAATGAAACCTGAAACAAGAGTTTATCCTTTCTTTGATAATATTGACATATCAAGTTATATTACACCAGAAGGTGGTTCATTAGGTGGCAATTTAGTTACAGATATTAACGGTGCAGTATCAGGTACTTTTGCAATTCCTGATTCAAAAAATAATTCTAATCCTAGATGGAGAACAGGTACAAGAGTATTCAGATTAACTTCTTCATCAACAAATGTATTAAGTTCAGCAGTTCAAACTTCAGGAGAAGCAGACTACTTAGCCAAAGGTGCTTTAGAAACAATACAAGAAACAATTATTTCTACAAGAGAGCCTTTGACATTAAGAGAAAGTACAGTTGAATCAGTTAGTTTAGGAAATAGAACAAGTACAAGAAATGTAGATACTACAATAGGTTGGACAGATCCATTAGCACAAACATTTATGATAGATGATGTTGGTGGTGTATTCTTAACTTCAATGGACTTATTCTTTAGTTCAAAAGATGACAATATTCCAGTAACAGTACAAATTAGAGAAGTAGTAAATGGTTATCCAGGAAAAAGAATAGTTCCTTTTTCTGAAAAAACTTTAAATCCAAATGCAGTGTCAACAAGCACAGACGCAACAACGGCTACTACATTTACTTTTGATTCACCAGTTTACTTACAAGAAAAAACAGAATATTGTTTTGTTGTAATGTCTAACTGTAATGCTTACAACTGTTATGTTGGAAGACTAGGCGAAAAAGTAATAGGATCAGATAGAACAATTTCTCAACAACCATATGCTGGTGTCATGTTTAAATCACAAAACGGTTCTACATGGACAGCCGAACAAAACGAAGATATTAAATTTAAAATTAAAAGAGCAGAGTTTGAAAATGTTACAGGTACAGTTACTTTATGTAATGACGATTTACCTACTAGAACATTAAAAAATAATGCAATTAGAACAACAGATACATCTGGTGTAATTAGAGTTTCACATCCTAATCACGGTATGCATGGTACAGGAAATAGTGTTACAATTGCTGGTATTTCTTCAGGTACTTACAATGGTATTGCTCATACCGCTATTAACGGAACATTTACAAGTATCTCTAACGTAACTTTAGATAGTTATGATATAACTACTACAGGAACGGCAAATGCTACTGGAGATATAGGTGGTGACGTTATAACAGCAACCCAGAATAGATTGTACGATGTATTAAACTTAAACTTACAAACAGTAAGTGTTCCAGGTACAAATATCTCTTATGATATGAGACCTACTACAGGTAGATCAGTACATGGTTCAGAAACAGAATTTAGTTTAACGCCAGCTACTAGTCCAGTTGCTACAATTTCAAATGACAATATTTACTTTACAGCTCCTCAAATGGTCGCTAGTACAATCAATGAAACAAATAAAATAGCAGGTAGTAAATCTTTATTTGTTAACTTAACATTTACAACTACAAATACTAAACTTTCTCCTGTATTAGACATGCAAAGAGTTAGTGCATATGTAGTTCAAAACAGAATTAATAAAGCAACTACAGGTAATACACCTGGATATGTTTCAGATATAGAAAGTTCAGGAACATCATCAGCGGCTGCTTATATAACTAAACCAGTTGTATTAGAAAACTTATCAACTGCTTTAGATGTTAGATTAACACAAAACGTAAGAGCAACTTCAAATGTTAAATTATATTTCAGACTATCATCTTCGGAAGAATCTAGAAATATTTCAGACATAGGCTGGACACCATTCAACACAGATGGAGAAGAAGACATAACTGTCACACCAGCAGAAAATGACGAAACGTATAATGAATACAAATATAGTGCAAGTGGTTTAACAGAATTTAATACTTTCCAAATTAAAATAGTTATGGAAGGAACAAACTCTGCTTATCCACCTGTAATAAGAGATTTAAGAGGTATTGCATTGGCAGTATAAAAATATGGCAGCTAGAACATTAAAAGTTGAAGGATTTGAAAGTTTAGTAAGAGACGTGAACACTAGTGCTATAATTAACACTAACAGAGCAGACTATAACAACTATATGAAAAGAGTTAAGAATAGAGAAAATAATAGTGATATGGTAAGAGGTCTTTGTAAAGAGATAAATACTTTAAAGAAAGAATTATTTGAAATAAAAAAATTGATAAAGGATAAAAACTAATGGCTGTAAAAAATATAGCAGGAACAGATACACTAGAAACATTTAGAACAACGTTTAATGACTTAGCGGCTAATGATTTTGGTGACGCAACTTTATTATCTAGTGCAGGAATATCAGCAACCTCTGTTGTTGGTGCAGTAGTAGAATTATCTTCACAAATAGGTACAGGTCAAGGTCACTATATTAGAGACGCAAGTTCAACAGTTCAGTTGATTGCTCCAGGTAATACAGTATCTTTTTTAGGTACAAGTAATCAGATAACTGCTACAGTTTCAAGTCCTGATACGGTAACACTTGCCTTTCCAACTAACGTAACAGTTACTAACTTGACTGTTAGTGGTACATTAAACGGACAAACAGTTACATTTCCAAGTGCAACAGGAGAAATTATAACAACTGGTTCAATTGATTTAGTTGCTGAAAGTATGATGGCTGATGACGCAATTGGTTCAGGTCAAATGAAATCTTTATCAACATTAATTATTAAAAACAGTGCTGGTGGTACTTTAAGAACAATACACGGCGCTGGCGTTTAAAACTAGTCACTTAACGGTGACATAAATAACATTATGAATATATTATTAACAGGCAGTGAAGGATTTATAGGTAAACACCTTCATCAATTTTTAGAACAAAACAATCACAAAGTAATACCAATAGATAAATTATCAGGTAACGATTTAATAAATTGTGACCTTAAATACGATGTAGATTTAGTCATACACTTGGCTGGTCTATCAGGAGTTAGAGATAGTTTAGATAGACCTACAGAATACTGGAAAGAAAATGTAATTGCAGGTCAAAGACTATTTGATTATTTTCCAAACACAAGAATACTATATGCGAGTTCATCAACGGCTGTAGATCCGTGGAGAAATCCATATGCAATGAGTAAGAAGTCTTTAGAGAGTATAGCACCAAAGAATAGTGTAGGTATGAGATTTACAACTGTATACGGACCTGGTGCAAGAGAACATATGTTAATACCAAGAATATTAAGAGACGATGTTCCTTTTATACATACAAATCATACAAGAGACTTTATTCATATAAATGATTTAATGATGGCAATTGATACATTAATGAAATCAGATTTTAAAGGAATATGTGATGTTGGTAGAGGAGAATCTTATAACTTAATAGAGTTATTAACTTACTTCGGAATTGACGCAGAAAAAAGAATTGGGAACGAGTTTGAGAGAGAAGATAATAAAGCAGACAACAAAGTATTAAACAAATTAAACTGGTCAACTACAATTGACCTTTACGATTATATAAAGGAGTATAAAAATGTCAACTGATATGAAAATAAATGTAGCTAACGTAGAACATAAAGAAGTAGGATTTGGTGAAGAATTACTAAAAAATCATTTTGCAGGAGCTCACTTTACAAACAACGAAAGAACATGGATAGAAGTTTTAACTAATGAAAATGGAGATAGTCTTTCTACACATCAAATTGAATACGATTTAGATCATCCTAATTGTCAAGCATTAATGAAATTTACTACGTTAGATGATATACATGAAGCTACGTATATTAAAGTAAATAAAGAAAGAAAAGAATTTGAAGAATTTGCAATTTCAATTGCTAAAAGAGACGGTCTTGTACAAACAGACGATACTTCTCCAAGTAGAATACTTGATTATATTTTTAGTGATAAAGAAGCAGATGAAGATGAAATGTTTGCTTTAAAAATTGCTTTATTTGAAGTAGATAAGATAAAAGATTCTAAAAATCTTGACGGTAAAAAAGCATTAAGAAAAAGTAAGACTAGAATAGAATTACTTAAAGGTGCTATTGATCTTTATAGTGAGGCAGAATAAAATCTGACCACCAACCTTGCCAACCTGGTTCTAATAAGTGGTTCATTTGACCTAGAGTGCAAATACTAAATTCTTTTGGTGGTATTTCATACATATAGTTTTTAATAGAAGGACAAACTTTATCATAGTTTTTGTAATCTATTTCTCTATAATAAAACTCATCACTACCTTTATTGTATTTTTCCAGGTACATTTTTTCGTTAGACTTAAATTTATCCCATATATGAGATACATCGCCTGTCCATGAAACGATAGTTGAGTTAAGTGGTGTATGAGCTTCTTCTCTCCACCATAGGTCATTTAATAAAGTAAAATCTTTTCTGAATAAATCTGGTAACTCTTTCCATATAATAACATCTAAATCAAAGTATAAGTTTTCTCCGTCTCTAAACTTATCGTACATTTGAAACTTATTATACCAATTACCATAAATGTCATTTTCAATAACTTCAAAACTATCATAAGATATTCCAGAGTGGAAATCTATCATATATTTTAAGTTATCAACATGCCATTGATTAAACTTATTACCAAATCTACAAGCTATTATTCTTCTCATTATTATTTCCTAGGAGGCTCCCTATCAGAAAGAACATAAGGTATTCCATCATTGTAATACATTATATCATCAATGTCACATACTAAATCAATATTACTCCATTGTCCTGCTTTTTTAATTTGTTTATATAAATTTGCAAAAGATTTCATATATTTTAGAGGTCCTACACCAGATACTTCATAGTCTCCACACATAGACAATACTATTTGTGTATAGTGACCTTGTTGAGCCCAACGTAAAGCAGAGTGATCTAATGTTTTAAAAACACAACCTGGTAGGTTTTGACCTACTACAATTACGTTTTTAATTTCTTTACCTTTGTATTTCTTTTTTATTTCTTTAATAGAATTAGGGTCTCCGTTTCTATATTTGTTATCCCATTCTAACCACTGCCAATCATATCTATCTTTAACTTCTTCATATAATTCTAGTGTTCTTGTTGCATGAGGTTTTTCATCTAAATTTTCAGATAATATACATAAGTCTTCACAAGGGTGTTCAAATAATAATCTTTTTAAAGTACTAAAACGAAGTTGATCTAAATCTTTATTATCAGAAAGAAGTTCATTACCTTCAAAGTCTATTAGGTTTAGAAGTGTTACCTGTTTAAATTTTTGTGTGTGATACATAATTTATTTATCAAATTTAATATTATCTATATCAGATACGATATCAATTTTATCTATCATACCAGATTTCTTTACTTGACGATATAGTGAAGAAAAAGAGTTCATATATTTTAAAGGTCCTATACCAGATATTTCGTAATCACCACACATTGATAATACTATTTGTGCATTATGTCCTTGATTAGCCCATTTAAAAGCGGAATAGTCTAAAGATCGCAAAACACAACCTGCTAAGTTTTGACCTGCTATAATTACATTTCCAATTTCATAACCTGCTTTAGCGGCCTCTTTTTTAATATCTTCTATTGACTTGACATTATCATCTAGTTCGTGCCAATAAGATTGTGGCATTTCGTTATCAACTTCATCTTTTAATTGCAACATTCTAGGACTATGATTAGTTTTTAAATTTTCAGATATTATAAACATACCAGTATCGTATATAGGATGTTCAAAAATCAATTCTTTTAATTTACTAAAACGTAATTCATCTAACTCTTTATTCATAGCTAATTTATTGTTAATTTCAAAATGTACTAATACTACAGCCGTTCTTTTTTTCATTAATCTTCAAAAGCCCATTCTTTCTCGTTACACCAAAAACACTTACCACAAGTTTCTAGTGTTTGAGACCAAGCACATGATTTAGTTAAAGTATATAAACTATCCATTAGATTGTGTTCTTTAAAAACACCTGCTACAAATTTTTTATCACTTCTTAAATAAGGTTGATACGTAAGACCACCTTTATCTATTGTGTCCATAATTTTTAGTTTACTTTCACCAGGATCTCTTTTTCTTTCTGCTACTTCATAAAATCCTCTTTCTTTCTGTACATCTACAGGTGGATTAGAAGTCATAGCCATAACAACAGGTGCGTCATACTGTAAAGACATTTTTGATCTCTTGTCTCTATTTTGTAAAGCCTTTGAACAACCATTTAACGTTCCCCACATAGAAACTTTTTTACCATTTACTATAAGACTACCTTTTGGTGAGGCCATTGCTTCTTTAGCTTTTTCTTGCCAAACTGGATCAGACGTAGATACTGTAAATATCCGTAGATCATGTAGTTTAGGAAATTTGTTTTGTAACCATTGATGTACTTCTATAGCACGTTCAGTGTCTATAGGACAGTCTTCATCTTTGGTATGAAAAGGGTACATATCTATATTAGGAAAGTTTGTGCCTATTAAATATGTAAGTGATGATGAATCACAACCACCTGATAGTGATACTACGACCTTTTCTGGTGGTCCGTCTGGAAAATGTTCTTTTCCAAATAGGTCAATAGTCTGATTGCCGTATGTTAGTTCCATAATAACTCCTTAATAATTAGTTTCTCTTTTTGCTTTTAAATAGTAATCCTCTAATTCAGGATGTGTTGTAAATAAATCGTGTCCTTCTTTTTTACTAAAACCATTCTGATCTAAATCTTGACAATAATCAATAGTCTTAATAAATTCTTCTACATCCTGTTCTTTATCTAAAGCCTTTAAAATATTAGGATAATCTTTATATAGTGGTTTTAGTTTTTCCTTAATTTCTTTAGGCAAATTCTTTACTTGTAATATTCTTGGGTGTTCAATAATATAAAATGTATGTTGTATACCCATATCTTTTAACATAGCAATTAGTTTATAATTTTCTAATACAGATAAAAAAGATATTACAGAGTGAACATTAACTCTAGCATTTCTTCTAGCTCTCATAGTTTTCATGTTATCTACAAGAGAAGTCCAATCTGATTTTTTTCTTAAATAGTCATTATGTTTACCATAACTGTCTATAGATATCTTCATAACAAATTCTTTAAAATGATCAAAGTAATCTCTAAAGTTATATCCATCCATATCAAATACAGATAAGTTTGTTTTGTATATTAAATCTATACCTTTTGAGTAACCTGTTGCTACTAATTTGTCTAATAGTTTGTAGTGATTTTTCATAACTAAAGGTTCGCCACCAATTAGTTTGATTGATCTAGTATACTTTGCTACAGAGGCAACATCATCTAAATATTGTTCATCATCGTGCTTCATTGTATTCATTCTTTCACCGTCTTTAGGGTCTAAATCTGGATCATATACTTTTTTTAATTGTTTTAGTGAAAGAGTTCTAGTGTTAGCACTTCTTGGTGTACACATATAACAATCTAGATTACAAGCATTACCAAACATTTTCATTTTAATATCTAGTATTCTTTCATCAAAATCTGTAATTGCTCCTTCTTCTATAAACTTTTGAACGGCTCTTAATAATTCTGGTACTTTACTGTCAAATGTTCCTGCTAGTATTTGTTCAGTATATTTTTGTCTGTCTGAACGACCATATTTTTGTTCTTGTTTCCAACAACCTGTACAATGGTGTCTAAAATATTTAGGGTCATAATCTTCTTTTAACATTTCTGCTCTTAATTTATTTTGATACTCGGAAGTATACCATTCTTTTATTGTAGTATCTTCCATGTTATGGCCAGTTCTTGCTAGTGCGTCATAACAAGGTGCATATCTACCACTTAAACTAGAAAATACGTGTGTGAAAGGAAGTGGACAAAACCACAGTTTTTTATCTTTTAGTTTTTGTTCAAACTCTTTTTTCTGTTGTTCGTTCATACTACTTATTTATCCACATATTATACAAAGGACTTTCAGGTAAAGTGTGTATGGCACGACTCGGACCTGTGTAGTGAACAATCTTTAACTTTTCATCTGGTTCGTCTAGTAACATATAATCAGTATTAAATGTTTTTGAATATAACATGTTCAATTGTATCATATCTTCTTTATTTTCAGTGTATTTACCTAACCACTCTGATGGTGTTAAAGTTAACTTACTTTCTTTTTCAAATATTTTCCAGTCAACATAATTTTGTTCTCCATAATACTTAAAATGTACTTTACCTATATTATAATAGTGTAGTTGCCAATAAGGTGGGTTAAGTGCAAAATCATCCCATACATGCTTTAATTGGCCTGATTTAAACTTGTAAAAACCTCCGTTTAATGGTAAAATATTATGATCACGTAACTTTTCAGGATCTTTAATTTTTTTAGTATCATTATTCCACCAAACACCATAAGATACTAACTCATTATCTCCAACAGGAAAACCTATAAGATCGTCTACATTACCTACGACAACTTGATCTATATCCATTATTATTATATCATCACCTGGTTGTTGACCACCAAATAAAGGACTAAAAAATTTTAATTTATGCCAGTGTTTTTTAATATCACTATGATGATTATATGGTAGTACAATGTCTGCCTCAACATTAGGATCGTCACTTATACATACTGATCTAAAAGGTATGGTACTATTTTTTCTTAAAGCTTTATAAAAGTTACCAACATAGTCTGGTGTGTAAGTACCTTTATAATATACTGTACATATTCTAAGCATTAATGTTTCTCCAAACTATATCAAACCTTTTGTTAATGGCATGTATAAAGTTTGCAGTTGAAGGTATAAACATTTGTGTATCAAAGAAATAATGCCATTTTTGATCTAACCATTGTATTGGTACTTTATGTTCTTTTAACTTAACAGCAAATATTGTTTCGTTATCATAACCAAAAAAATCAGCGATTTTTTTAGGAAATATATCTGTTTCTCCTATAAGACTTTTCATTAATTGTATTGTTCCTTTAAAGTCTTTAAAATATTCTAATTGATCTAAATGTTTTTTACTGATACCTACTATACCTGTATTGATAACGTCATTTTCAGGACTTAATCCTTTTTCTATTAACATAGCCTGAGCATTATAGAATTTTGCATTAGGACTTCTTATAGTTTGTGTTTTATCAGTTATCTTTTGAATAGGAGATACTCTCTCGTTATTATTTAAAACGCATACACCTTTTGATAAGTCCCACACTTCAAAAAAGTTTTCGGTAGTATTGGTAACTACATCAAAGTCTAGATATAATACCTCATCATACTCTTTACTAAACTCATATAATAAATGTATTTTGAAAAAATTAACTATATTATAACTTGTAATTTCTGGATAAAATTCTCTCATCCATTTATAATAATCAATATAACTAGTATTTAAAGAACCACATTTTGTATCATTTTCTACCATTACAAAATCTATACCTATTGATTTAGCATAGTTGACCTTATTTTCTACTAACTGTTTATAGTTTTTTTGAAACTCATTTTTAGTATTGTAATTTGTAGGTATGGCTCCTTCTTTTTTTATATGTTTATCAAATACATCTAATTCTTCTTTAGGTATATCTATGAATAAACTGAATATTACTCTTTTCATTTTACTCCTTGTAGTACGCTGGGTTATCTGTTTTTAATTCTCCAACTAATAAGAATCTTGTTCCTCTATAGTCTGTTACCTTTTCTTCAGCAAGAACGGTTGCCGTTTCTGGTAATTGTGCTTTAAAATCTTCTATTGTGTCTACACAGTTTATATGTCCTTCAATGTCATACATATTATTTGAAGTAAATGCAAAATAAGAATTTATCTCACTTAATATTTTTAATTCTTTCATTGGTTTCATATGTTCACAAGAAGTATTAATAATTAGTTTTGTTCTTTTAATTCTGTTAGAATCTTCAGCCCATTCAAAACAATCTTTAGATACAAAATCAAGTTGTTTATATCCAGGATATATTCTATATTTGTTTCTACTAATAACTTGTGGATCTAAATCTATGGCTGTAATTCTTTTAACTTCATTATAAAAAGCAGGTATTAATATACTACCATACCAACAACCAAAGATAGCTATATCATCTTCTTTTTCTAATGGTACTATTTTATTAATATGTTCTATAAGTTTTAATTTAGTATTGAATTGATTAGGACTTAATGAGTCTAGTAAATCACTATTCTCACGTATCTCTTCCATTATGTTTTTTAACAAATATAAGTCTATCATTTTCTTATTATATAATCATTTATAACTAATATATCTAATTGAGTTTTCTTAAATGTTTTTAATGCATGTTCAGGACTTTCTACAATAGGTTCTTGACAATTAAAACTTGTATTAAGCAACATGGGTACGCCAGTAATTTCTCCAAACTCTCTTATTAGTTCATAGAATTTACTATTGTCGTTTTTGTTTACAGTTTGTATTCTAGCCGTACCATCAACGTGAGTAACACCAGGTATTACTTCTTTCATTTCTGGTTTAACTTTACATATTCTTGACATGTAAGGACTAGGTTGATTAGTCTCAAAATATTGTTTATAATGTTCTTCTAAAACTGCTGGTGCAAATGGTCTAAAGTCTTCTCTCATTTTAATAGTACTGTTAATAATATCTTTAATATCTGGATTTCTTACATCAGCCAATATACTTCTATTACCTAATGCTCTATTACCACTTTCTGATTTACCTTGAAACCAACCTACTATTTTACCATCAGCGATTGCCTGAGCAACTTCTTTGTATGAAGTTAACTTTTCAGCACCTTTATAGTAATCATATGATTGACCAGCATAAACGTTAGACTTATGTACATTATTGTTTATTGTATAATCGGCATGTTGATAAGCACCAATAGCTTGGCCTTCATCACCTATTGCAGGTGGAACAAATACATTATCCCATTTTTCAGTAAACATTTCATTACAATAACCGTTATATGCAACACCACCAGCAAGACATAAGTTATCTGAAGTTTTTAAAGGATAAACATATTCTTTAATTTTTTCCATAGTAATTTCTTGTAGTGTATATGCTAAATCATTTATACCATGTTTATCTATTTCTATTTGTTTCCATTCAGGATACTTTCTTTCTAAAATAGGTCCTTCTAATATAGTGTTTAATACATTATAATAGTAATCACTATGTTTGCCATAACCAACTTTACCCATAAGTTTACTTGCACCTAGTGTTCCGAAACCTGTAAGATTAGACATATGATTCCATAACCACCCGATAGGTAGTTTAGATGATAGATCAGTTGCTTTACCGTCTCTATCAAAAAATAAACATCTGTATCTTGAACCAATACCATCTATTGCAAGTACATCACTTTGTTGATAACCTGAATTTAAAAATGCATAAGCAGCATGTGATTGATGATGATCAATATAATAGATACCGTCTTTATAATGATTTTGCCATAATGATTTAACTTCATAGTCTAAAATCTCATCGTGACCTTTAAATATAGTATTAAATAATTCTTCTTTTGATTTTCTTATACCACCATAAGTATATGTAAATGCTAAAACACCTTCCTCTGGCTTTTTAAGATATTCTTCTATAAACTGATCATTTAGAGTATAATCTCCAGGATTTAATATGTCTGATTGATGATTGTAAGCTTCTGCTCTGTATAGTAGATTGTGTTTAAATCTAGTGTGTCTTTCTCTTTGATTGTGATATACACCATCATAGGTATTGTGATCATGTAAGTTTATCGCAACAGCATTTATTTTCATTTTCTTCTCCATTTATTAATAAATTTATTTATAGTCCCATTAATTCTCTTATTTCAGGATCAATCATATCCCTAGACCACATAGGTGTCATTGTAATTCTAACTTTGCATTTAAGTCCTGGTATACTTTCAACTGCTTGTCTTACTCCATTAACTATTTCATCTACGGCTGGACAAAAAGCAGACGTTAAACTCATTAATACAAATACATATCTTTCAGAGGTAACCTTAACATCATATATAAGTCCAAGTGTATATATGTCTGTATCAATTTCAGGATCATAGCAAGTTTTAAGTTTTTCTGTAATTTTATTAATAAACTCTAGACGCATTTCTTGGTCGTCTTTAATATCTGATAACGTAGCGTTAACTTGTGGATCAACTGCTGGTGTAGGTTGTCTTAAATCCGGATCATCTGTCTCATACATAATATATTCCTTATACGTTCAATATGTTAGCGTACTTCTCAATAGGGAAGTGTCCCTTTGGTTGTACATACTCCTTACATGTTACACAATACTTTTCATATTTAAATAGTTGAAAGTTCATCATCTTATCTATGTTTTCTTTTGTCATAGGAAACGATCTAGATAGTTCAAGATTGTTAGCAAACTTTTTACTACAGTGTACTATAGTTTTTGTTTCAAAGTTTATTACAGGTACCATTGGAAAAGCGGCACACATTTTACGATCTATTTCAGCAGCCTGTTTATGTACTTCTTCTACATCGCCTTTAGTTGGTGTTCTACCATTAAATGCTTTGAACATAGTATTTTTGTGTTCTAACTGTTTTTTAAATTCTGGATAGTTTTTTATATATTTAAAGTAATTAGGTGTTTTAAGTACTACGTTGTAATTATTCATATCATTAGGTTCTAAATAATCATAGTTACCTAATTTCTTTATCTTATCTGGATAAAAATCTAGTGTTAAATGTTCTACATATAGTACTTCAGGATCCTCTAATATTTCAGGATATCTTTTTCTTATAAAAGAGTTAGATAAAACTTGACAAATAAAATTAGGGTATTCTTTTACCATTGCAATCACTTCACGCAAGTTCTTAATTAGACCTGGTTCTCCGCCAAGTAAACATATTCTAACTTTATATTCTTTTAAAGATTCTAATGTATATCTTAAAAAGTCTAAATCTACTGTTAAGTTTCTCATTTCTAGAGTATAACTTGTACAGTAGTGACAGTCTTTATTACAAGACATTGATAAAAAAAAATCTACGGCTAGATAGTTTTTTTGTGCATATGTTAAATCAAATTTCACTTATTATCATCTGTTAATTGTCTATTATGGTAGATTTCCATTTCTCCACCAAGAGTTTTTTCTATTACCATATCTGTAAATTTTTTATCGTCATATCCCCACATATCTTTTGCATTAATCATTTCTTTATGATCAGCTGTTTTCTTTTCATGTGGATCAATCCAATCTACTAAATCTTCAAATGGTGGTTTATGATCTTTTTTTTCTTGATCGGTTCTTCTCATAAAATCCATTCTGTAATAAGAACCATAACCCATTGAAACTATCATTTGTGGTGTTCTATTAACATAAGTAGTATCTTTCCATCTATCTACATTTTTAGGAAAACAAGAAGTAAACGAAACGTCTATACCTTTTTCTATTGCCAGGCCAACTAACGCATGACAAAATAGTCCACATTCAAAATTAATTAATCCTTCTATCTCAGGCAATTCACTTTCAATAGTTTGTTCCGTAAAGTGACTATCGTTATCTACACCCTCTTGATTAAATTCATTATTTTTACAAAGTCTTGTTTCAAATACCAAAACATATGGAGCACTTATTATATGTTGATAGTTTCTATTTACTAAATGTACTGAATCTTTTATTTTACCTTCTCTCAAAGCTCTATCTTCGGTTGCATGGTGATTAAATACTGCCTTATTCCATATCTTAATTTTTTCTGATTGATGTTCTTTTTCAGGACCTATAATGTTTATCTTATAAGGCATAAACTGTTGTTTAGAAGGAGTTACTTCATAAGCGTCTTTAATGACAGAGTTTATTTCTTCTTTAGTTGGCCATTTTTCTCTATCGTATAACCAAACTTGATGTCTTTTATTAAGTGCTTTGTATACTGGTGATTTGTCTTTATAGTGAAAGTCTTTAGTCATTTATTCCTTTATTTAAATCGTGTTTACTGATATTTATTCTTCTTTTTATTTCAGCCTTATTTTCGTCTGTAGTTCCAGATGTATCTTCAACCCAATTTATTACGTCTTCAAAGTCTGCTTTTCTGTCCAGATCCCAATTACTTTTACCGTTTTCAGTATCAGGACCATTTTCTTGCATCCATTGTTTCTTATAATATTCTCCATATCCTATAGAACAAGTTAGAAGTGGTAAAGTTGTAACAAAATCTAGATCATGCCATTTTTTTACATCTTTAGGAAAACATTGTGTATATGTAATATCAATACCTTTCTCTACTAATAATCCTGTAAGAGAAGCTATAAACAATCCTACTTCAACACTTGTTGCTTGTGCTAGGTTATTTATTTGAGACGCATATTCTGGTTCACTAAAGTGACCATCTTCTTCAATACATTTTCTATTCCATGCATTTGTTTTTCCTGATGGAACAACTCTAGATGTAATGACCATTACATAAGGAGCTTCTGATAAATGTTGATATGTTTTATTTACTTTTTTAGGTGATTTATCTATCTGACCTTTTCTTAATGCTCTTTCTTCCACATTATGGTGGTTATGCATTGCCTTATCCCATACTTTAAGTTTTTCATCATCAAACTTTGATTCTGCACCTAATATATTTACTTTGTAAGGGTAGTAATTTTGTTTTGATGGTGTCATATGCCAGGCTTTCCATAAACAATCTTCTATGACTTTTCTTTCTGGTATTCTATCTTTACGATATTCTATCACGTGTTTACGTTTTAGAAATGTATTATATATTATTGATTCCATGTTTTTCCTTTCTTTTTATTAATTCGTCTGCTAATACTTTATGTCCTTTTTCGTTAGGATGATTATCTAATTCTGATACCATTAACTCTTTCATATTTGGCGAATCAAATATAATATCTAACATATTATCTCCACCAAATTCAGAAGAAAAAGGCCAGTTCACATGGTTATTTATAAGTGGTTCATAACTGTCTATTATATCGGACATTTTTTCTAAATCTTTTTCTTTTGTTCTTATTACATTATATGGTACTAAACTGTCTTTTGTCAACTTTTTTAATATTAAGTCTGATTCTGTAGGTTTTAATCCTTTATACATATTTTCAAACATATTACCCATTTGAAAATGCATATATGGTAAATTGTATCTTTCGCATAGTGTTTGAAAACTTATCATATGTCTCATTGTTTTTCTTATATGATTTATTAAATCTCCGTCTTGATCAACTCTTAAAGCAGACCATCTACCTATGTAACCATTTTGATAATCTTTTCTATGACATTGTGTCCAGCCAGCTATGACTAAACCTATTTCTTCTTTAGGTGTTTTTATTATCTCATCTTGTAAAGTAGAATAAATGTATTGATTACCTTGACCACCTTTACCTAAACAAACTAGTTCCATACCTAAATGTTTTGCAACGTGTTCAGGCCATTTTGGCCATGAAAAGTCCCACGTAGGGTGACAGATTGATACAAATCCTAAATCTGTACAACTATCTCCACTAACTATTAATTTTTTCATAGAATAATTTGTTAAATGCTATTTTCAGCTTATATTTAGGCTCTTTTTTAAAGTTCAAAGGACCATAATCGTATTCTGGCATTATATAAGTTTTTTCAACTATATACTCATACACTGGTTCATTATATTCATTAATTAAACTCTCATCAAATATATCACTGGTGCCTAATGCTCTTTTTATCATTTGACAAGTTTTAATAAGATTTTGATCAGTTATAGGAACAGGATTTTCATTACTGTCAATATAACTAATTTGATCTAATTCTGTGTTTGCTATTATTTCAATCATAGATTATTTAATATACCGTTACAAGTATTTTTTATTTCTTCATCTGTTAACCACGGATGTATAGGTAAAGTTAATATAGTTTTACTAACAACTTGAGCATTTTTACAAGTATCACTTCTATGTTCTATATTTTTATACATAGGTCTTTCTGAAATAGGTTTTTCATAGTGTACTTGAGCACCTATCTTTTGTTTTATTCTATCTCTTGCCTCGCCACCTTCAACTGGATCTCCTTCATCAAATCTTATAATATATTTATGATACGTATGATTCATACCGTTAGTTGGTTTATGTACATACACATAGCCATCTAATTGTTCATCATACTTTTTTGCTATGGCTTGTTTTGCTTCAATATACTGATCTAGTTTTTTTAATCTATAATCAATAAACTTTGCATTAAAGAATAACATTTTAGAATTATATCCTAACATTTCGTGGTTACCATGTTTTCTTAACTTAATACACATATCAGCATGATCTTTGTTATCTGTCAATACAACTCCACCACCAGCAATACCACCAATAGTTTTGTTTGCATTAAAACTTATAGTACTAAAATCTCCTTGTGTACCTGCTTTTATACCATTAAGACTAGAACCTATGGCCTGAGCTGCGTCTTCTACAAAATATATATTTTTCTCTTTACAAAATTTTAATATTTCTGTTATATCTGACATGCTACCAAATAAATGTGGATAAACAATTGCTTTTACTTTGTCTGAATACATACGTTTGATACTGTCAAGTGTTATATGATAAGTGTATGGGTCTATATCACAAAATACTGGTGTTGCACCTACCATAGATATACAAGACGCTGTTGATATCCAAGAGAAGTTAGTTGTTATTACTTCATCGCCTGGTTTTATACCTAGACATTTAAGAGAAAACATTAAGGCGTCTGTACCATTTTGACACGCTACAGCATATTTTCTACCTACTATATTTGTAATTGTTTTTTCTAGAAACTCTATGTTTTGTTCTTGATTTTCTTTCATACACTCATCAAAGAGTTTAGTATAACTCTCTTTGTCTTCAGCGTATTCAAATTTCCATGCGTCCATTATTTCTCCTCTACCATTTTTTTTACTCCATTTTCGTAAACAGTTTCAACCTTTATCTTATCATTTTTAGCCCTTGCTTGGCAATGGTGTAAGCAAGTTTTATTGATTTTTTCTAAATTATCTCCTTTATCTCTAGCCTGGACTAGATCATCTTCAAATTTTTGCCATTGTTTAGTGTCTAGTATATCATCTATACTTTTATAATCTGTAAGTTTACTAACAGAGTAAATTTCTTTAAATAGTTCACTCTTTGTAGTCTTCGGGTGATCACACCAACAACATGGTAATAAGTGACCTCTATTGTCTATTGCCAAAGGCATTGGTTTTTCACCATTTGTAGGTAAACATTTAGGATTTAATTTCATATACTGCGTTTTTTGATATTAATGCTTTTGTAGGTTTAAGAGGATCATCATTTGTTAACCATCTTGATGATTCTGTTAACATAAAATTTATTCCATTATTATTTGCCATTTTTTTACAAGTTTCAATATCGTTTTCATTATAACTAAATCTAATACATTGCCATACAGGTGTACTTAATAAATGTTTAGTCGCTTCTTTCATTATCTCAAACATCTTAACACCGTCTTGATTCTTCCTGTATTTATGACTGTCTTTAGGTAGACCATCACAGGCGAATATCCATACTGCTTTAGGATTTGCCTGCCAAGATTTAATATACCATGAGATAGGTTTAGCTGTAGCTGCATTATGAACAAATACCTCTGGCACATTTTTTAGTTGAGACATTATATCATTAAATTTAGGGTGATGTACTGGATCCGATAACTGTCCACAAAATGCAACTTCTTTAAAATGTTTTGCTATCATATCTATCTCAACAACGCTTAGATCACGTCCATGAGGCACCAAACCATAGTTGGTAAACGATGTTTGTCTTTGACAGTTAGGACATTCAAGGGGACATCTATGTGTCACATCTAAATTCAATCTACTATTTTTTTTAAATGACATTACTTTGTATCTTTTTTTAATTCTTTTCCGTTTCTATATGTAGTTTCTACTTTTATCTTATCTTCTTTTTCTCTTATTTTACAGTGATGAATACAGACGCCATTAATCTTATTGAGATTATCTCCTACGTCTCTGGCTCTTACTAAATCATTTTCAAATTCTTTCCACTCCGGTTGATCCATTAATTGTTCAACTGTATCAAAATTTTCAAGTTTACTTACGTTATATATTTTTTTAAATCTTTCACTATTAGTAACTGCCCTTTCGTCACACCAACAGCAAGGTAATATGTAACCTCTATTGTTTATTGCCAATGGCATAGATATGTAATTAGGGTCGTCTGGATTAGGAAGACAACGAGGTCTTAACTTAATATTCTTCATACAATCTCCTGTTAGGCAACTTATCTGCTAATGTTTGTTTATACTTACCTGTCGGTCTAAATGGATCAGGTTTTCCGTCTTTGTCTTTCCATCTGGAAGATTGTGTTAATAGAAAATCTATTCCGTTATTATTGGCCATACTCTTAGCTTCTTCTATATCATTTTCGTTATAGTTAAATATTATGTATTGCCATATTGGTATTACTTTTAAATGTTTAACAGATTCTTTCATTATTTCAAACATTTTCTCCCCATCTTGGTTTTTTCTATACTTGTGGCTATCTTTTGGTAAACCGTCACACGCAAAAGTCCATAAAGCATTTGGATTTGCTTTCCAACATTTAATGTACCATGACATAGGTTTTGCTGAAGAAGCATTGTGTACTAAAACTTCCGGTATTTTAAGATCATTTAACCTTTGTAATATTTGAGGAAATTTAGGGTGATGTATAGGATCAGATAACTGACCACAAAAAGTAAAAGACTTAAAGTGTATTGCTAGTTTTTCTATTTCTATCATAGTTAAATCACGGCCATGTGGTACTTTACCTTTAAATGTAAAAGCAGTTTGTCTTTGACAATTAGGACATTCTAAAGGACATCTATGGGAAGAGTCTACATTTATTGTTGTTCTAGTTTTAAAGTATGTCATTCATTGCCTTTATAATAACTTCTATATTTGGTTTATTAGCAGGATCAGTAAGACAGTATGCCGGTCTTTTATAATAAACAGGTCCTGCGTCTTTAATATTTTTATCTCTTGCATATATAAAATTCATTCCAAAGAAACGACACTCTTGCATTAATCTTGGTGCCGGATCAAATGTGTGTTTAGTATAAACGTAAGTATCAAACATACCTAATAAATTTTTTACAGGTACAAATACATGATTTAAATTATGGTCTATGTACTTATCTTTGTATGCCAAGATACCATGATTTTGGTATTTGTGAATATGTTTCTTTAGTTCAGTATAATAACTTTCGTTTGTACCTAAAAATAGATACTTAAACTTAACGTCTTTAACTATAGGTTTATATACACTGTAATTGATAATCTTTTCAAATTGTCTACCTATGCCATTAACATATACCTCGTGGTCGCATAAGTCAATTACTTTTTCTGGTTTAAAAAATTCTAGCGCTAAAGGATATTCTTTAGGGTGGTTTTCTGAATATACTGATATGAGAGGTTTCTTAAATAACAGACGTAAAGTCAATTGTGTATCTTTATCATAATCTTTGATACTCTTATATGCTAAAGTTAACATACTTCTACCCATAATTAAATTTACATCAGCTTCTTCATAGTCAAAATAAACATGTTTAAAATGTATATACTTTTCTGTTAAGGCCTCTATGTAAGTTTCTTTTTTAAATTTATAGTGAGGTATGATTATAAGTTTTGCATTGATACCTAAATCATTTAAATATTGTACTTGTTCAAAGCTATAATGCATTAAGCCATCACCTGGTTTACTAGTCACCACTACATTCAATCTCATCATAGGCATATTTATAACACTTATAAATAGCTATATAACATGGAGGCTATATGACTATAAAAGCAAAACATAAAGATTTAAAAAAGCAAGTTAAAGAAGCTGAAGTAAAAAGAGAAACTAGACGTGGTTCAAGAAGTTGGACAGATTTACGTACATTAAAAAAATTAAAACTAAAAATGAAAGATAAGTTAAGATTATCTAAAAAGAGAATGAGTTTATGAAGACTTACCAGTACGATTTAGAAAAGATTAAAAAAGAGTTAGAAACTTTACCAGATTATAATAAACAATTATATCTACAAGGTTATTCTAAAGATATGGATCCTGAAGAAGGAGCCGGTAAAGGTTATGACATAGATAGTAGCGAACACACATACACTGTTCCTTTATTTAATTTACCTTACATTAATAGTATAATGGAAGAACATAAACTTACTAGAACAAGATTAATGAGAATGAAACCTAAAGCATGTTACCTTTGGCATAATGACTTAACACAAAGATTGCATATACCAATAGTAACAAATGAACATTGTTTCTTATTATTAGATAGTGATAGAATACACATACCAGCCACAGGAGAGGCGTATGTAATAGACACTAGAAAAAAACATACAGCATTAAATTGTTCAAAAGAAAATCGTATACACATTGTTGGAGGATTACCTTATTAATGGATAGGTTTCCTACAGCAGACGAAAGATGGCCTAGAGCCGGAGAAGTTATAGAAGATAAAACTTTATATGACGCCGTTATTACATCATTGCCAGGTATGGACAAAAGTAAACCGGCACCTGGTCCATCTTTTCTAAAAGGTTATTTACAAACAAAAGGATTTAAAATTAAAGTTATTGACGGTCATATGTACGATACTCTGGATAATATTGAAAGAGAAATTAAAAAATATGACTTTAGATGGCTAGGCATATCTGTATTTTCTTATATGCAAAAAGAAGACGGTTTAGAATTAGGTAGAAGATTTGAAAATTCATTTTATGGTGGATCAGGAGTTGATATAGAATGGCCTACAAAATATTTTATAACAGGAGAAGGAGAGTATGCTCTTGTAGAATTTTTAAATGGTAACTTTGATTATCCTGGTATCAATGGAAAACTACCAAAACAAATAGCAGACATAGAAAGTTTACCACCACCAGATTATTCAGACGTGATACAACAACATAACTATCGTAAGTTTGTAATATCAGGATCACGAGGCTGTGTTAGAAATTGTACGTTTTGTGATGTTGCTAGTATATGGCCTAAATTTAGGTGGAAGTCAGGTAAAAAAATAGCTGACGAAATGCACCAAGTATCTGAACAAACAGGTACAAAGAAAATACACTTTTCAGATTCATTAATCAATGGTTCTATGAAACACTTTAGAGACTTATGCCATGAGTTGGCAAATAGACCTAAAAAGATTAAATGGGAGGCACAGTTTATTGTTAGGGCAGAAAAGACTTTTTCTCAACAAGACTTTGATAATTTACAAAACTCTGGTTGCAATGGATTAGAAATGGGTATAGAAGCAGGTAACGAAGAAGTTAGAGATCATATGAGAAAGAAATTTACAAATGAAGATATAAAATACTTTGTTACAAACCTAGGAGAAAGAAATATTACAATGAAGTTTTTACTTATTGTAGGATATCCTACGGAAACGGAAGAAATGTTTGAAGATACTTTACAGTTGTTAAGAGACTATGCTAAGTATTCACATTTAATTAGTATATCTCACCACGTTATGATGACCTTTAAAAATACACCATTAGATTTTGAACATAGAGAGTTGTTTGATAGTGACTTTGGCTTTAAATGGAAAAACAAACACTCTAACTTTGATATAAGATTCCAGAGATTTATAAAAGTATATGAATTAGGAGTTGAGTTAGGCTATCAGTTTCAAGATCACTGTTTAGAAAAAATAGAGAGATACAAATCCGATAAACTTAATGAAAACAGAAAGTCTATAGGATTTGTTCACCCTAAAAAGAAAAACCAATTACACGTTCAAAGTTAAAAAGATTTATTAAATCCTAAAGTAAACTTTCTTCCTTCTTGACTAAACCCATGAGGTGATTCATAATTTTCATCAAACAAATTTAACAAACTAACGCCAAAGTCTATACCGTAATAATTATATCCAAGATTTAAATCTAACAAATGTGTTTCAGGCATTGTTATAGTTGACCAATTAGAATTATGTACATCTAAATGTCTGCCTTTATATTTGTAATTAGTAGTTATAGAAAAGTTGCTTTCTAATTCTTTTGTATGCATAAAACCAAGAGACCAATTAGGTCTTCTTAATTGTACTACATCAATCTTTTTACTATTTAAATGACTAATAAAAAATTTAGAATTTTCTTGATTATAACTAAACTCTATACCGTCAGTATTTAAATCACCAATATCATTTTTAAATATAGTTGTTGCAAAATTATTTTTAGTTAATGTTAACTCTTGTGATTCTCCATATTCAATAGCAGTCCATGTTG
>MDSX01041938.1_pt1 | contig 26245 bp, 15 predicted proteins | sample 811141 | NCBI WGS metagenome assembly MDSX01 (sample SAMN05326642, study PRJNA326480) | marine metagenome | isolation source: seawater | place: Atlantic Ocean: South East | collected 2010
ACAGTCAGCGATCGATCGCGGGGACCCGTTTCAATCATCGTGATCACGAGACGTGGTGTACGACTAAAATGAGTGACACGCCACCAGTAAAACGCACGCGCGCGTGAACACGCGCGCACGACCGACCGACCGCGTGCGCGACCGTGTGCGCAAACAGTCAGCGATCGATCGCGGGGACCCGTTCCAATCATGGTGATCGCGAGACGTGGTGTACGATTCAAACGAGTGACACGCCACCAGTAAAACGCGAAAACGCGCGTGAACACGCGAAAACGACCGCGCGTCCGACGCAGAGCGCGACGACGACGACGGCGACGGCGACGATGGCGACGACGTCTCGCGAGCGCCGAGCGCGCGCGCGGACGTCCGTCGCGGAGTCCTCGCGGTTGGGCGCGTTCTACGTCGGACGCGGCGCGCCGATGGCGATCGCGACGCCGGCGCGGGACGGCGGCGGCGACGGCGACGGGACGAACGACGGCGACGGCGACGGACGCGAGACGCGCGCGCCGAAGGCGCGCGCGGCGCGACGGGCGACGCGCGCGGATGAGGTGGTGTACGCGTGCGCGACGCGCGAGGGAGGGGTGTCGCTGACGCGGTCGACGACGCGGCGAGGCGACGCGGCGACGACGTCGACGACGACGGCGCTCGCGCGGGACGAGGGCGATGGGGAGGCGATGACGTCGATCGCGATGGATCGAAGCGGGACGAAGGTGTTTTGCGCGAGTCGGAGCGGACGCGTCGTGCGGTTGGACGCGATGGAGGATGGGAGGGGGGGGACGACGATGCGGAGGACGAAGGCGTGGTCGCCGCACAAGACGTCGCCGGTGTTGGACATGTGCGTGGACGTCACGGGGACGCTGTTGTGCACGGGGAGCGCCGATCGAACGGCGCGAGTGTGGGACATCGAACGGGGGTACTGCACGCACGCGTTTCGCGGGAAGCACGGAGGGGCGGTGACGGCGACGGCGTTTCATCCGAGCGTTAGAGAGGCGAGAGCGTTCACCGCGGCGGAGGATGGGTCGCTCGCGATGTGGTCGCTCACGGGCGAGGCGGGCGTCGGGAAGAAGGGTAAGAAGGCCTCATCCGATGGCTGCGTCGCGTTCGTGGCGAACGCGCACGTGAGTGCGGTGACGTCGATTCGAATCGACGTCGAATCGAACACGTTGCTCACCGCGGGGCGGGACAAAATAGTTCGAACGTTTGATTTAGACACGCTCAATCCGCGAACGACGACGGCGGTTCACGAAACGATCGAGGATTGCGTGATTTTACGTCCGGATTCAGCCATCGTTCGCGACTGCAAGGTGAAGCCGCCGCCGGGCGGGCGCGGAGTCATTTTCGCCGTCGTCGGCGACGGCGGACGCGTTCGAGTTTGGCGCGAGAACGCGGCGAAGCATTCGATCGAGTCCGCACCTCTCGTAGCGGTAAATACGCTCACCAAAGGAGGCGATGATAATGACGAAGATTTTGAAGCCGCCGCGGGAACGTTCACGAAGTGTGCGCTCACACACGATGGGAACCGTTTGATTGGCGTGAGCGGCGACGCGCGTTTGTTGACGTACCAGGCCAACGCAGAGACGACGTCGTTGGAGATTGAACGCGAAATTGTTGCGAATACGGATGAAGTGATCGGTTTGGCGTTCGTACCCGGTGCGAAAGAGCAAGCACTTCAAAAGAAGCGAAACATCGATGGCGATAGCGACGAGAACGAGAATGAAGACGAGCGAACGCTCGCGAGACCGCCGAGAGAAGTAGCCGTGGTCACCAACTCGCCCACGGTACGTATGTTTGATCCGACGACGATGTCATGTGTCGGATCTTTGAACGGTCACAGCGCCGTTGTGCTCTCGGTTGATGCCACGATGACGACGGACGGGACAGCGCTCATTTTGACGGGCGCGAAGGATCACACGGTACGACTGTGGGACGCCGCCACGCGAGAGTGCATCGCCGTCGGCGAAGGCCATGTCGGCGCAGTTGCCGCGGTAGCGTTTCCCCCGAACTCGAAAAATGGCGCACCGTTTGCCATTTCGGGTGGCGTCGACCGCGTGCTTCGCGTATGGGACATAGATGGAGTTCGGCGAAATGGCGACGGCGAATTGAACGCTACGGCGGCCACAGTGGCGCACGACAAGTCCCTCAACGGCGTTGCCGTTGCGCCGCACCTCCGCATGGTTGCCACGTGTTCGAGCGATAAGACGGCGAAGATTTGGAAAATGCCCGATTTAGTTCCGTTGGCCACGCTACGCGGCCATCGTCGTGGAGTTTGGGCGTGCGCGTTTTCTCCTTCGGATCGCGTACTCGCCACCGCGGGCGGCGACAAGATGGTGAAGATTTGGAGCGCCGATGACCGTGCTGGGAGCGACACCAACGGTGCTTGCTTGCGCACGCTCGAAGGTCATACCGCAGCGGTGTTGAGCATTAAATTTATGTCTCGAGGTACCCAGCTTGTCACCACGGGTGGCGACGGGCTGTTGAATTTATGGAACGTCACCTCTGGGTCTTGCGCCGCATCCATCGATGCGCACGAAGACAAAGCTTGGGCGCTGGCCGTGGCAAGCGATGGCGATTGGATCGCCACTGGGGGCACCGACGCGTCCATGGCGCTGTGGAAGGACTCCACGTCGAGCACCACCGCCGATGCGGCGAAGAAGCACGCCCTCGCCGTCGAACGCGAGCAAGCATTCTTCAACGCCGAGCGCTCGGGCGAAGTCACGAAGGCGATCGATTTAGCGCTCAGACTCGAGCGCCCTGGTGCACTTCTTCGTGTTTTGACGAAACTTCTGGAGAGTGACTACGAAAATGGCGACGCCAGACTCCGGAAATGCGTCGAGCCGTTGCACGAAGACAAGCTCGCGCGAGTGCTCAAGTGCGTGCGCGAGTGGAACACAAACGGACGCACGTGCCACGTCGCGCAACACGTTCTCGCCGCCATCTTCCGCACACACACCATGGAGGAACTGAGCAAGGTTCCGGAGATTTCTCAAATCACTAGAGCGTGTCGGGCGTACACCGAGCGTCATCGCTCGCGTCTCGAGCGTCTGTATCGCGGAACTTTTTTAGTCGACACGCTCCTCTCGCGCACGGGCGCCTTGGTAGACGACGAAGAGTCGATGGAAGAAGTCAGGCGCACCCACGAAACACTGGATAACTTCGGTTTCATGCGCGCGGATGATGACGCGCCGCCGCGACGTTTGCCTGCTCCGACGGCGAGCGAAGAAGACGAGCCCGCCGACGTCGCAGACGAAGAAATGGCGGAGCCGAGCGAGGACGACGAGCCCGCCGGCGAAGGGGAAGCCGCCGAAAAAGTGCGAGAAGACGATGTCGTCATGGGTCCGCCGAAAAAGCTCAAGCGATTAAACGCGATAAAAAGACTCGCGTCCGACGTAGAGGATCAACGCAAACTCTTGCGCGACCCGTCTCCCCGTCATACGCGTAGCGGCAAAAAATTGAGCGGCTGATAGGTAGGTTCGCACACTGTATTAAGTAACTGGTCGTATCGACATTCACAACACATACGATCCTCGTCTACTCTCCGCTAGCTAATCGGCGCGTCAACCCGCGCGCGTCGTCTTCACTTTGAACATTAGTTGTTCTTAACGAAACCGATGTCCTTCGCGTATTCCCGGAAGCACTGACGGCAGATGTTCAAGTCGTACTTGCGAATGATCGCCCACTGGTTTTCGCACACGCGGCTGCGTTCATCGTAAAACAACACCTCGGTCAGTCGCTCGCTCGCGCTCGCTCGGGCTCAAAGCCCTAGGGTCGGCAAGGGTTCTCTTCGCGCGCCGTCCCACGTCCCACGCATCGCCCTCCCGCGCATCATCGTCCTCGCGCGCGAAGCCACGAATACCCAGTCACCCTTCGCCGTCGTCTCGCGCCGTCGCATCGCGCGCGCGCGCGGCGACCGTCGTCGTCGTCTCGCCCCGCGATCGCGTCGTCGTCCCATCGCGCGCGTCGCGTTCGCGTCGTCGTCGCGCGTACCATCGTCGAGAACCCTTGCCGTAGTTGGCCGGGTGAGAGGCCCAGATGTCGTTGTGTCCCATGGTTGCGTGCGTGCGTCGGTCGGCGCGTCGCGAAGAGGCGGACGCGGCGGTCGAGGCGCGCGAGCTCGCGCATCGAACTAAAAACCGACGCGGCGTCGAGTTTTAGTTCGGACAAACGAAGACTTCATGACAGATCAGCGGCGATCACAATATGAATCGTATGATTCATGAGTGAGACCATGGGCGCGACCGACCGCACCGCGCGCGCGCCAGAGCGCGGCGCCGCGGCGACGCGCGCGACGACGCGCGCGCGACCGGAGCGCGAACAGATGTCGCCCGCGTCGACGCGCGCGCCGAGCGGGGACGGACGCGCGTGGACGCGCGCCGATGCCGCCGATGGTGTCGACGGTGTCGAGCGCCCGAGGTCGGCCGAACGACGACGACGACGACGACCGACGCGCGCGCGACCGGGACTGGCGTCGACGTCCGCGCCGAGCGATGCGGGTTCGACGCCATCGAGCGAAGCGACGGCGATGGTGACGGAGCCGAGGACGGGGCTGAAGGTGCCGGCGGCGATGACGCCGGGCGATAAAGCGCTCGCGCTCGCGGGACGCGGCGCCCGCGTGAAACGCATCGCAGGGTTGAGCGTAAAAGTGTACGCGTGCGGATTTTATGTTGACGTCGATGGTGCGCGCGATGGTGATGCGGCGTCGTACGAACGCTTGGTGCGATTGGTTTTCGCGCGAAACGTCGGCGGCGATAAAATCGTCGAGGCACTCGCGGAACGCATACGACCGGCGATGGACGCCGATTCGCCGGCGTTGAGGGCGTTTGAGGCGATTTTCGATGGTGTGAGTTTTAAAAAGGGGACTTCGTTGGATTTTCACGCCACGTCCGAGGGTGAGCTCGCGACGTTCATCAAGGGTAAACGCGTGAGCGTCATCGCCGACGCCTCGCTCTGTCGCGCGCTCTTCGACTGTTACGTCGGTAAAGATCCGGTGATTCCCGAGCTGAAATCCACCGTCTGTGCATTCGTCGATGGCCTTAACTAAACCATACAATATTTTGTTTCAATATCATAGTAGCACTCTGTAACCGGACGCACCGATCGAGCGCGGCTCACTCCGCGCCTCGTTGGCGCCGGAGAACCGCGAGCGCGCGTCCTCACTCCAAAGCGGTTCGCATCGCGCGTCCGCGTTCACGCGCGCTCAAACGCGCTCCAGGCGCGTATTATATCTTGATCTTCGCGTAAACGCTCGCAGACATGCCTCGCGACGGCCCCACACGCGTCTCGTGGCCCGTTAAAGTTTTCACTCGAACCGTGGTCAAACAGCCTTGGGCGGCGCTCGCGTGCGCGTTGGGTCTCATCGCGCTCGCAGCGTACGCTATCGCGACGAAAGACGTCGCGCTGAGCATAGACACGTCATTGGAATCGTATCGTGCGCGAGGGACGCCGAGGACGACGAGGGCGCTGGCGGTGGGGCTCGCGAAGCGCTGGAGCGCGGCGACGCCGTTGGATTTGCAATCGAGGCGACTGGCGCGGCGGAGATTATTGGTGACGAATGCGTCGTCGAGCGATGGACTCGCACCACCACCGCTGCCGCCACCGCTGCCGCCACCGCTGCCACCATCGCCGCCGCCACCACCGCCGTTCCTTGGTTTGCCGCCAACGAGAAGGCTCGCGTCGACTCTCGATCGGCGGATTTTGGGATTGAACGCGAAATCGGGCGTCGACGGCGGCACGGGGGCGAATGAATTTCACGTCATCGTCAGTCGAGTGGATCGCAAGGGTGACACACCGAGTGATATCGCGAACGCACTTCGCCAAGTGTGCGTTTTAAAGCATAACATCGAGCACGCGTGGGGCTACGAGGACACGTGCGCGGAGGATCGATACGGGGACGGATGCGCGGCGGCGTTTAGTATTTTTGACATCGAGAATATGTATCGATTGGTGGGTTTATGGGACGTCTTCGAAGGCGCACAGAAGCTTGGGCAAGGGACGTTTGCAGAAGTATCGGCGCGCTTGGATTTTATTCGCGATCAATGCGGATATCGAATGTTTACGCGCGAGATCGTCGAGGCGGCGCATCGATCGATGTGCGACGCCGTCGCCGCGTGTCACGAATATCCTTGCGACGTCACGAGTAGCGCGCGATGCATGATCGGAGAGTTTAAGATTGGTATTTGCGATTTTATAGAGCACGTGGATCCTACGGTCGGGGAGATAATCGCCGTCGCGAAGATGAATAAAAACCTCGACGCGGTGGCGTGCCGTGAAATCGATGCGGTTGCTGTGTGGGATACAATGCTCGGGATAGAAGTGATTTTACGCTGGTCCAGCTCGTGGGACGCAATCGAGGCTTTCGGGGCACCGTTCGGAATATTATTAAACGATGCTTTCTTGCCAAACGTGGCGCAAGAGCGAGGCGAGCCGCGCAGGATGGCCATCGTGTTTCGGCTTTCATACAGTGATCAGTCGACGATTTGGGTTAAGAATGTGGCTCGGCACGTCATCGAACATTTCAACTCTGACGTCTCATCTGTTTCCACGGGAACCTTCGCTTCCTGGCGGCACATTAATGCGTACAACTCGATGCTGGATGATCGTCTCGCGAAGGATTGCGTATTCGCCGTGGGCTCGCTGTGTGTGACGGTGGCGTTCATCGCTTTGCACACCCGCTCGCTCTCACTCGCCATTTGCAGCATGATTAGTATAATCGGTGCGACTCTTCTCACGCATGCGACTTACTATGAAGTGTACAGACGAGAATGGTTCGGCATAATTCATATTGCGGGAATTTTCCTATCTATCGGCATCGGCGCCGACGACGTCTTCGTGATTTACGATCATTGGCAGGCGAGCGCGAACAACGTCGAGGAAAAAGAGAGCCTGGACGCAACTTTAGAAGAACGCATGCAATGGACCCTACGTCACTCGGCATTTAGTATAAGTATCACATCTTTCACTACAGCGGCGGCTTTTGCAAGCAGCATTCCGAGCTCCATTCCTCCCGTTCGGCTATTTGGCACATTTATGGCGACGCAGATTATTTTTCTCCTACTCGTCAGTATCGTCGTGACATCTTCGGTGTTGATTTTGAATGAAAAGTGGAAGCGCATCGCGGTCTCGAGAAACCGCGTGATGCCTTCTCAAGAGGAAGTAGTCGACGTAAATCCGACTGTGGTGGCTCGTCGTGGATCTGCGCAACGGAGAGCGACAATCGATTTTGGTGACTTTCCTGAAACTCTCAGTCGTGTCATCCATAGGCGCATGGCATCCGCACCATTAGATCCGGTTGCATTAACACTACGTCCATCATTTGCCGTCGAAGGACGCCCTTTGATAGATGAAGCATCGTCCGCATCGACGTCTCCAGCGCTCTCACCTCGGAGGACGTCGCGTCGTCGCCGGGATTTACTTGCTGCGACGTTTACTCGCCTCGTGTATTGGAAGTGGACGCTTAATGTGGTATTTGTTGCCATGATTGTCGGCGCCGTGCTTCTTGGGCTCAACATCGTGAAGCAAACCGGCGACGAGTCACTGTCTCTGTGGCCAAAAGGCCACGTTATCCACGATTACACGCTCGCCGCGGAGAGTTTTAACTCGTCTCGCTACGAAGAAAGCGTCCTCGTCCAGTTCACATTCGGCCTCGATGCCGCGCGCTCGAGCGTGTCCGCTATATCTGATAAGTCTCTGTCGTACTCTGGCGTTCCAGTGTGGCTCGTTGAGCCGAATGCGTCGTATGATTTTTCCGACGAAGACTCTCAGATATGGTTGCTAGAATTCTGTGCCGAGCTTAGATCGATGCGCGATCGCATCGTGTCTCCAACGACGGTCAATTGTTGGATATATGATCTTGATGTATGGCTCAAAGACGGAGGATTACTCGGTGCACACATCGACGGTTTACCCATCGCTCGACAAGATTTTCGTTACGCCGTTCGAACGTTCGCCAATCACGTGAATACGTACGGCTTACTGCGCTTCATACGAAATAGAGACGACTGCGACAAATATCGCCTGGGCGATGACCTCTGTGTCGCATACTCAGCAATCACGGTACCGACGTCGGCGCGCAGGGTGTCTACGGCTGATGAAATCAGAAAAGCGCACGATTTCTGGGAAACGTGGTTTGCGGCAAAGATCTCGACTGGGCCTCCGGAGACGCGCGGCGCGTTTCAATCAAGCGATACGTGGGTTCTCGCAGATACGGTTGACGAACTTAAATCAGCCGCTTCGTTGACCGTCGTATATTCGTTAGTTTTGGCGTTTATGGTTCTATTTCTTTGCACCTTGAGCGTCAAAATCGCCGCTGCAGCGACGTTTTGCATCGCCTCCGTCGTAGTATACTTTGTCGCCTTCATGGCGCTTCGCGGATGGCGTCTGGGCATCATCGAATCCGTGTGCGTGCAGATTATTGTCGGTCTCAGCATCGATTATATCAGCCACATCGCTGTCGCGTACGTATCAACGCATAACCAACCCATGACAAAGGACGAGCGTTCACTCTCGGCGCTCCGCATCGTCGGAGGCGCCATCACCGCCGGCTGGTTCTCATCCATCGCCGCCGCGGCATGCTTGCTCGGATGTACCATCGTCTTCTTCACAAAGTTCGCAACCTTCATCGTCGTCACGCTCACCGCGAGCTTCATCCACGCCGTCGTCGTGTTGCCCGTCGTGTTGGCCGCGCTCGGCCCGGCGTACGTCCAGCCGCCGCCGCGATGACGAAGACGTCGACCGAGGCCGGCACACCCACATCGATCGACGCAAATCCCACCTTTTAATACGAAAACATCTCATCGCTCGCGATCGAGCGCCGTCGCCGTCTCTCGTTAGAGCGAAAACGCCGCCCGCCGACGGAGGAGTAACTGTCCCGCTCGACCGCTCGACCGCTCGACCGACCGACCGCTCGACCGCTCGACCGACCGACCAGAACCGACGCGTCGTCACGAACGATCCGTCCCGAGACGCAGTCGCGCCATCGCGACGTCGCGCGGCATGTCGCGCGCCGTGCCGCTCGGGCGCCCCGTCGCCCCGCGCCGCGCGCGTCGCGCGACGTCGCGCACCGGAACGCGACGGTTGACGGTTGGCGCCAGAGCGAAAAAATCCTTCTTCAACGCCGAGACCAACTCGTGGGAAAGCGCGGCCGAACACGAGGCGCACGCGCATTTCACGTCGCAGTCCACGGAAATCTTAATATTCCCCGACGCCGTCATGCCGTGTCGAAGCATGCTGGATGCGAATTATCGGTGCGCGAAGGCGCACTGCGACAAGGCGCACCACACGACGTCTCTGGTGAAATTCATACGAACGCTGGACAAGGCGACGTCGACGCTGGACGTGGTGTGCTTTACGATTACGTGCGATGATATTAAGCGAGCGATTCAACGCGCGGCGAAACGTGGGATTAGGGTGCGAATCGTCACGGACGCGAACAACGTGGACTCGCTCGGTTCGGATATTCGAGAGCTCAGCGAGGCGCGGAAAATAGACGTACGATGCGACGCGCACTCGAACGATCCGAATAAGCGCGGGATGATGCATCATAAATTTGCCATCATCGACGGTGAGACGAACGATCCCGTGGTCATCACGGGTTCGTTTAATTGGACGCGGGCGGGCGTGCTGGACAATCACGACAACGTGTTGATAGCTCGCAACCAACCCGATGTGGCGGCGCCGTACATCAAGCACATGGAGGCGCTCTGGAAAGAGTACGCCGCGTTTCAGATTCACGGCGCAGAGGGCTGAGCGTCGCCGCCCGATGTAATTTAACCGCCACGCGTTGTCGCCGTCGCCTCCGCCGCCGTCCCGACGCCAGACGCTTCGGCGCCGGCGTCACACTCGCGCGCGCACGTTCCCTCGCGCGCGCGCGCATCGCCGCTCGAATGACGTCATTACAGACTCAAATCGAAGCGCACGCCTTTCGCGCCCTGTTGGCGCACATGCGCGCGCGAAACGACGTGCAAAATATCGACCTCATGAATCTCGCTGGTTTTTGCCGAAACTGCTGCGCCAAGTGGACGCTCCTCGGCGCGCGAACGGTGGGGTATCCCATGACGTACGACGAAGCGTGTGAATACGTGTACGGCGAACCGTACGGGGATTGGAAAAAGAAGCATCAGGGAAAGGCGAGCGCGGAACAGTTGGCGGCGTTTGAGTCGGGACGGCGGTTGCACGCGAAGCACGACGCGTTGGAGGCGCTCGAGGCGACGCCGCGCGACGCGGTGGGCGCCACGCGCGCGCCGTTCGTGAGTGTGAGCGGTGCGTTGAGCGAGGTTTGCTGCACGCCCGCGGAAGAGCTGTCGAGTGGCGGCGGAGACGCCGTCGCGGCGGCGTGCGCGCTTCGGGACGGCGCAGCGGCGCGAAGCGTGCGCGTGGGCGTGTTGACGTGTTCGGACCGCGCCGCCGCGGGGACGTACGCGGACGAGAGCGGGCCGTTAGTTGAACGCGCGGTGTGTGAGTACGCCGCCGCGTCTGGGGCGTTGGTCATCGCGGAGACATCGCGCGTCGTCGTCGCCGACGACGTCGACGACATCGAAGCCGCGCTTCGAGACTTGACGTCTCGATGCGACCTCGTGCTCACCACCGGTGGTACCGGGTGCGCGCCGCGCGACGTCACCCCCGAAGCAACCGCGCGCGTGCTCGCGCGCGAGATCCCGGGCATTCCAGAAGCCATTCGCGCGGTGACTTCGATCGCCGAGCCGCGCGCGGCGCTCTCTCGCGCCGTCGCCGGCGTCGCCGTCGCCGGCGCGCTCGTCGTCAACCTCCCGGGCGCCCCGCACGCGGCCAAGCAGTGTTTGGGCGTGTGTTTACCCTTATTTCCTCGCGTTCTAGACACCTTAGCCGAGCGTCGTTAGCTTGTAATCCATCGCGCGTTCCGCGGCTTCGGCGCGCCGTCGAAGGCGAACACTAAAAACTGACCCTCGCCAGAGGACGACGCGATGTGGTCCCGCGCGGCGCGCGCCGCCTCGCTCGCCCGCGAGTCCGCGAATGCGCGACGCGCGGCGAGCGAGCGCATCAATCTCGTCGCCAGCACCTCGGACGGCGACGATCGCTCGGTCGCGTCGGCGCACGACCGTCGCGATCGACGGCCCGAAGACGATGGTGTTGGCGGACGTTTCGGCGCCGTAGTCGACGCCGTCGCGGCGCCGCGGCGCGAAAACGACGATGAACGACGTAGAAACGTGAGGCATTTGATTCCGGGCGGGCTCGCGCTCGTGGCGTGCGCGATGGTGCTGTACGCGGGGTCGTATTTCGTTGAACACCCAATTTGGAAGTTTGAGCACGTGAGCCGATGGGCGGCGCGACGCGCGGCGAGCGTCGGCGCGGCGGGACCGATGCGGTGTAGCAAAGATCCGGCGCTGACGGGCGAACAGACGTGTCTGCCGTCGTTCGCGGTGATCGGGAGCCACGTGGGAGGGATGCGGCGACTGAAGCGATTGATGTCGCAGCACGACATGTTGACGACTGGGCAAAAGACGATACATTTTTTTAATCCAGTATACGGCGCCACGCAAGGGGTGCAGATGTGCGAACCGCCGGAGTTATTGCTGAAGGCGTATTTTAGCGCGGTGCAAGCCGGACACGGGGAGACGTGGAGCCCGTATGATCCGAGCGAGACGATGAAAGCGAAGCGAGACGGCGAGGCGTTTGAACGCGAGCTCGGGGACGTCGTCACCGGGGACTGGAGTGATACGTATTTCAATTGCGCGTGCTGTGCGTCGACAATGAAGCGATTGATGCCAAATTTGCGGCCAATCGTAGTGCTGCGAGACCCGGTGGGACGGGCGATGGCGCGATACGTGGAGGAGAATCACCCTCACGGGACGCCCGTGGAGGCGTCGGGATTGAGCGCGTGCGCGTTGAAGGAAAACGGCTACACTTGGGGAGCGACGGCGAAGAAGACGAAAGAGTACTTGGAGCAATGCGTGAAAGAGGCAGACGGCGCCGATAGTGGTACTCTCACTCGAGAGTGCTTGGACTTTCATTCGGTTTTGGGCTGGAGCATGTACGCCGAGTATTTGGAAGTGTGGTTGAAGGAGTTCCCGAATTTGCTCGTAATTTACACTGACGACATCGAGGAAAACCCCACGGAAGTCGCCAAAGAGGTGGAAACGTATCTCGGCTTACCCCCGAGCCTGACCCCGTACGAAATCGCGGGCCTGGGAGCACTGGAAGATACCGACCTAGCGTCCATCGCGTTTGATTTGCAACCGCAGTTGGCAAAGACTAGCGAAGACAAGGAAGCCACCGAGGAGTTGTTGGCGTTCTTCGAGCCGCATGTGAAGCGTTTGGACGTGATGGCGCAGAAGGGTAAGATCCCGCCCCTGCCGTACAAGTGGAAGCGTCGCTACAACATCCCGGTGCGCCACAGCGTCAAGTCGCGTAAATTGCTCGCCGACGATGAATCAGCCGCCTTCGACGGGAACGACATCGATGGGTTGATTTCGAGCTTGACGCAAGTGGACGACAGACTTGATGATGTTAAGCAAGAGCACACGGATGAGACGGGCGTCGAAGGCGGAGTAGACATCGAAGAGGTTTTGGGAGTCATGGGCCAGACGGAGACGAAAAGCACTGCCTCTGGACAGTACGAGGACGGCGACGCCAAACTCATGTCTGAGTATGATGATGATAGCGGCAAGGAATCGTCGTCCTCAAACTCGACGGCGGCGATTGGAAGTGGGAATTCCACTTCTACCAGCGATGTAGACGTCATCAATTCCAAATCTAAGCTTCTTCAGGAACGCGCGGAGAAGTCGGAGAAACACAACAAGCCGAGCTGGAAGGCGAGTTCCGTGCGAGGAAGATTTTACTCGGATTTGTATGTGCCGATGGACGACACCGTTCGGGACGAACTCAAAGGCCAATTGTTCGTGCCGATTGCCGTTCCCTATCTCTTTCAATTCGCCAACGAGTTCAAACACAACAAGGCGTGGATGGACATCGTTGGCATCAAGAAGGAGGAGCAGGAGCGCGTGTACAGTGAACTCTGGCGCGATGATTGCACGCACAGTCAGCAATGGTCAGCTCGATCGGGGTGCTGCGGGCTCAGCTGTTGTTTGATCGGCGGGCACAGAAAGGACACTGTAGGACTAAGAGGATAGACAGTATTGACAATCGCTAAAACGTAGAACACAAATTATCACGCGGACGCGTGAATGATGTCCCGCTCGAAACTAGGCGTCAGCTTTTCACAATCCTCGATGATGCGCTTCTTGTCCAGTTTTTTTAGGTTCGGCGTCGCGGCGTATTCACGCAAACGCCCGGTGCGAACGTTTGGCTCGAATTCCAAACTCTCGTGCGCGGCGCGAATACTCGTCTTGTTCGCCAGGTACTCCTCCTTCGTGAGCGCATGTTTCTCGAAAAATTCCCGATCCTTCGCGATATCGACGCCACCTAAGCAAGCCGCTTGAATTGGATCATCCATTTGCCGGATGCGCAACATGTACGACTCCGAGACCAGCGGCCGTAATTCGCGCTCAAAGCGTTCCATAAAGTTTGGAAACTTTGAGCACCCCCCAGTGACAATGACGTCGAGGTAGGCGAGCGCTCGCATGGCTTCGTTAGACAAATCCTCGTTTTCCACTGCCTGTGTCACTAACTCCGCTACCCCACACTGCCGTCCGCCGATATCGCTCGGATGAAATAGCACCTCCGGCACCATGAAGCGCTCGTTGACGAGCGTCAAGAATTGGTGCTCTGGTTCATCCTTTTTGGGAATTTTAACTTTCTTTTCCTTCGGCACCTTCTTCTTCGGTCGTTTCTTTGTCCTCCCTGAAGCACCGAAATCGTCATCATCTTCGTCAGATTCCGATAATTCTTCGTCGTCGTCTGAACCATCCTTCTTGTCCACGTTTGCGCTGTCCTCGCGCACGAACCCTCGCAAGACGTGTATTCCGTCTGGCAATACGTACTCGCGCTTCACCGTTCCACCTCGCTTCGCCTTGCACTTCTCCAATTCCGCCAAAGCATCGTCGGCGACGTAGCACATCTTTTCCTTCACGTCCTCGATCACCGCGCTTTCGTCCATCATGTTCCATTGTCGAAAGCTAACGAGTTCTTTTAAATAATTCGTCAACGCCTTTCCCCCGAGGTTCAACCGCTTGATCCCGCGCGGCACCTCGGTCCCATCCACAAACGCCGTCGCGTGCGCGAAAGAAAACCCACAATCCAAAACCACCCCAGATCGCGCGACGACGCACAAATCCTTCGCGTCTCGTTTCTTCGCGTCCACGAAATCGGCGAATCGTTTCGTCAGTTTCGCCGGCGTCGTCACCAACGCCCGCCGAAACCCAAAATATTCAAACACCATCTCATCCAGCGCCTCTCGCGTGCGCGGCAGCGCGAACGGCGGTTCGGTGATGATCAAATCGCACCGCGTCGGATCCACGCCGAGCGTTCGCCGCAGCGCGTCGTCTAATATCTCCCGCTGTTGCTCCCAGTGCACGACGTACCCGCGGTCGCACGGCCGTCGCAGCGCCAATCCGTTCACGTCCACCACCCCATCGATCTCCTCGCCCCGCAGCGTCACGAACCCGGCGCCATCGCTCGCCTTGACGCGCGCGCTCGCGTTCGGCGCGCTTCGCGTCGCCGTCGCGCCGTCCTCGGCGACGCACAGTTTCAGGCTCGACCCTCCGAGGTCGACGACCACCGTGACGTCCCCGCGCGGGTTCGACGCCGCCGGTCGATCCGCCGCGGTCGAGGGCGCGCGCGCGCCGTCGCGCGCGCCGCGCTTCGGCGCCATCGCGCCGTCGTTCGCGCGCGTCGCCGTCTGTGGATTCGCGTTCGGATTCCAATCTCGTCACTCCGTCGCGCGCGCCGCGCCATGTCGCGCGCGGACGACGCGTCGACGAGCGCGCGCGATCTGTACGCCGCGCTCGGCGTCGCGCGCGACGCCGAGGCCGACGAGATCAAGCGCGCGTACCGAAAGCTCGCGGCGGCGTTGCATCCAGATAAACAGCCGCGACGACGCCGCGACCGCGACGACGACGACGACGACGACGACGACGACGACGCGGGCGCGACGGAGGCGGCGCAACGCGCGTTCGCGGCGCTGAGCGAGGCGTACGAGGTGCTGAGCGATGCGGACGCGCGACGGACGTACGACGCGTACGGGATGGATGGCGTGCGGGCGGGACGCGAGCTCGGCGCGAGAGGGAAAACGACGGAGGAGATGCGAATCGAATACGAGCGACGGCGCGCGAAAGAGACGAAGGAAGCGGCGGAGGCGCGGTTGAATCACAGCGGGACGTACGTGTTCGGGTTCAGTGCGGCGCATTTGATGGAGGAGAGCATAGCGCGTCGGCGAGCGGCGTTTACGAATAATCCCGGGTTGGATTTGACGAGCGTGTCGCTGCAGAATTCGATGGAGATACCGCTGAGCGAGGAGGATGCGGTGTACACGGTGACGCAGGGAACGACGCGAGGGGGACGTGGGGCGGGGAATTTTATATTAGGGTGGCGACGAGCGTTTTCGCCGTTGACGTCGCTCGACGTGAGCGCGCAGACGGGGCAGACGAGCGCGGTGACGGCGACGGTGACGAGGCAGCTCACGACGCACACCACGGGGGCGGTGTCACATAATTATATCGCGCAGCAAGGGTTCGGGTTGCAGCTCATGCTTCAGCGCCAGCTGTTTGCGCAAACGAGGGGGCATTTGACGTGGAACGTCGGACCGGTGTCGTCGATGTCCACCGGGGCGACGCACGCGTTCGGTAAGAATGCCGTCAAGTGCGATTTTAGCGTTGGGTTAGCGGCGAGTGGATTGAATGGGCATTTCATTCGACAAATGGACGAAAACAGGGTGTACAGGGTGGGTTGGAAATTAGGCACCGCGGGCGCCGAGCTCGACGTCGGCGCGACGAAGCAAGTGGACGAGGACACCGCGCTCGGCGCTAGTATCGTCGTCAGCTTGCGAGGGCTTTCGCTTCGATTTAGAGTGAACAGACAAGGACAGCGATTCGTGGTGCCAATATTATTAACGCCGATGGTGACATGGCGCAAGTCGCTGTTGGCGTTTACGCTGCCGCCCATCGCCATCGCGCTGTTGCGCCACTTCGTGGCGCGACCGATCATGAATCGATACATCCGCAAGCGTCAGCTCGCGGCTAGGGAGAAGAACAAACGGACCATTCTCGTGGCGATGCGTGAAGCGCACTCTGCGACGAAAATGATCGCCGAGACGGCTGATAAAAAGGCGCGCGCCGCGCGAGAGCGCGGCGGTCTTGTCATCGAAAGCGCCGTCTTCGGCGCGTTCGATCCGCGACGAAACACCGTTAAAGACGCACCAATCATTCCGAACTTCCGGACGTGGTCGCCCTCGTCGCAGTCGCCGAACGCGAATTCAACGGAAGAAGGCAGCCCAGACGCCCCGAAGCCCGCGGCGTCGCCGCCGCCGTACGTCGACGTCACGCGCGCGCTTCAATTCATGGTCGACAACGACACCCTCGATCTGTACGAAAACGTTGCCATGTGCGATCTCCTCGGATTCTGCGATCCGTGTCCCGGCGAGGACAAGCATTTGCGCGTGCGTTATCGCTATCGTCGCGCCCTCCACGAGGTCACCGTCAAGGCGGACGCGATGGTGTCGCTCCCGAGCGCCGATCACCGCCTTCCCGAAAAGCTTCAAACCATCGATCCGAGAGTGTGATTTCATTCAAAAAAGATCGTCACGATGCGCCAGCCGCGCGCTCGTCCTTTCGACGCGCGTCTCGCCCTCGCATCCATCGCGGCTCGTCGCTCGTCGCGTCGCGCGTCCAACAGTTTCCCGAGCTCGACCGGCGGCGGCGGCGGCGCTTCACTCGGCGCCTCGTCCCGCCCGCGTCCGCGCCCGCGCCGCGCGCGATGGCGAAAGATAAAAACACAAAGGCGCGCGCGAAAACGACGAAGCGTCTGTCCGCGAGCGCGCGCGTCGATGCGGAAATCGCGGAAATCGAAGCCGTCATCGCCGACACCAAGCCCGCGAGCGGTGACAACCCGCTCGCCGTCGCGCCGCGTAAGAGCTCCGACGGCGACGCGGGGACGTCGCTGATGGGAATGCGGAAGTTTGCGCACCTGCCGATCAGCCAGGCGACGAAGGCGGCGCTGCGGGAGTGTAAATTTAAGGAGATGACGGCTATACAGCGAGCGACGCTGCCGCACGCGCTGTGCGGACGAGACGTCCTCGGTGCGGCGAAAACGGGAAGTGGGAAGACGCTGGCGTACGTCGTGCCTTTGATCGAATCGCTGTGGCGGAAGAAGTGGGGACGGCAGGATGGCGTCGGGGCGTTGGTGATATCGCCGACGCGAGAGTTGGCCATTCAGATTTTTCAATGCCTCACGAAGGTGGGCGCGAGGCACACGATGTCGGCTGGGCTGTTGATCGGGGGAAAGGACGTGCAGGAAGAAGCGAATAGGGTGAATAAGATGAATATTTTAGTGTGCACGCCCGGAAGGTTGTTGCAGCACATGGATGAGACGCCGATGTTCGACTGCGTGACGCTGCAAATGTTGGTACTCGATGAGGCGGATCGAATGTTGGATTTAGGATTCACGAAGACGCTCAACGCCATCATCGACAACTTGCCAAAGAATCGTCAAACACTGCTGTTCAGTGCGACGCAGACGAAGAGCGTAAAGGATTTGGCGCGACTTGGGTTGAAGGATCCCGAATACTTATCAGTGCATGCGGAGAGCGTACATTCGACACCGCCCAAGCTGCAACAAATGGTCACCACATGCGCGCTTGAGAAGAAAATTGAAGTGCTGTGGTCATTCATAAAGACTCACTTGAACGCGAAGACGCTCGTGTTTTTCTCGAGCTGTAAGCAGGTGAAGTTTGTGTACGAAATTTTCAAGCGCATGCGACCCGGGGTGCCGCTGCAGTGCATTCACGGACGATTGAAACAGGCGCGACGCCAGGGCGTGTTTTACAACTTCTGCAACGCCAAGGAAACAGTTTTGTTCGCGACAGACGTCGCAAGTCGTGGTTTAGATTTCCCATCCGTCGATTGGGTCGTTCAAGCGGATTGTCCAGAGGACGTCGCGACGTACATTCATCGCGTCGGACGAACGGCAAGGTACACGGCCGCTGGTAAAGGTCTATTGATGCTCACCCCGGGCGAATCTCACTTCATGAAAGAGCTCGAGGTGGCAAAAGTTCCTCTGAAGCCGATCAAACTCAACCCCAAAAAGCAGTCCTCGCGCATTCAAAGCTCGATGCAGGGATTACTTTCTAAGGACAGTGATTTAAAATACTTGTCGCAACGCGCAGTGATTTGCTATCTGAGATCGGTGTATCTCCAAAAGAACAAGAAGGTCTTCGACATCAAGTCTATCGATATGGATGCCTACGCATTCTCCATGGGATTACCGAACGCACCGCGCTTGAGATTCTTACAACAAGGAAAATCAGCCGGCGCGCGCGACGAGAGCGATTCCGACGACGACGACGAAGCGGAAGACGACGCCAGTGATCGAGAGGAGGATGAGGCGAGCGATGATGCTGGCGACGATGATGACGACGAGGACAACGACACTGATGAAAGTACAAGTGAAGAAACCGTTCCGCTCCCGAAGGAGGGTGTCATTCAACGCAAGGGTGGTGGTAGATTTGGTCTAGTCGTCGAAAAAGGCGAGGACGACGACGACGATTTTATGAATGTCAAACGCACAAATCACAAGCTCGTGGGTAGTGATTCCGAGTCCGACGACGCAGAAAAGTATAACGCCGACAAAAAGGCGGCAGAAATCGCGCGAAAGCGCGCGCTCAAGGGCAAGCTGAAAATCAAGGAGAGTGGTCACGGCGCGAACAAACGCGTCGTCTTCGACGAGGACGGGACGTCCATGGCGCCACTCCAGGCGCTCGGGGTAAAGAGTGGCATAGAAGAAGTGAGCGCACCAGGTGAAAGTCTGCGAGCGGCCGTCAAGGCGCGTTACGCAGAAGTCGCGGCCGAGCGCAAGGATGCCGACCGAGTGGACAAAGGGCGTGAAAAGGCGCGCCTTCGCGAGGGCCGCCAGCGCAAAAAGCAAAAGCTTCGCAACGCTGAAGACGAGGGCGGCGCCGATGTCACGTTAGGCGGTTCGGACTCAGAAGATAGTTTAGGTGACTTTAGCGAATCGGATGACGATCGCGACGTTCCGCGCAAGAAGAATGTTATCGACCCCGCCGTCGCAGGAATGATGACCGCAGACGAAAAGTTAGAATCACTCGAGGAGCGCGCGTTGCGCCTACTCGAAAGTTAGAATGTGATGATAAAAAATCATTCATAGTAAGTCGTGGTAATCTGTTACATGCGTCTACTCTTGCTATGAGCTTTGTGCCCACAATTAGGGGTACATGTGCGTATTGTAGTGTGGCTCCGGTAAGGAGTGTTCCAGGCCCGTGAGCATCACAGAACTCGGCATGTTTTGCATGAGATCCGCCTTGATTGCGTCCGCCTTTTGCTGGAAGATTCTCTTGGAGGCTTCGTCGATCTCCTTCCAGGCCGTAGACAGTTTTTGAGAGATTTCATCGTGCTTCAAATGCGGTCGCTCCTGTCTGATTCTGGCGCGCAACTCTTCGGCAAAGATGAGGTACGCGGTGGGAGCGCGCTTGGGCTTGCCCGGCACGCTCTTGCCTTTGTTCCGCTTGGATGGCCCGTACACCGGCGGGCGGTATTCTGCTTTCAACTGCTTGTATCGCTCGAGCTCTTTCGCCGCCGCTGCCTTGCATTCGGCGAGCTCCTGCGGGGAGATGTTGTTCCACAACGCAGCCAACTCCGTGGTGACTTGCTGCATCTCAGCGCGCGTAAACTTGGCCTCTGGTTCCGGATGAATCTTCCGCATCACCGCCGCGCGATGCTTACCACAGAAGATCAAATACGCCGTTTTGGCGCGCACGGGCTTTTCACCCTGCGCCTCCACGACGACCGTTCCCTTCGGTTTGCTCTTCAACCGATGCAACTTCTTCAGCAACGCCGGCGAAAACGCAGCCTTCTGCATCTCATACTCCGCCTTCGCCGCGGCCGCCTTCGCCTGCACCTCCTTCTTCTCCTTCTCCGAAATGTTATTCCACATCTCCGCCAACCGCGTCGTCACTAACTGCATTTCGTCTCGCGAAAACTTCCGCGCGCCGTCGTCTCCGTGCACCTCCCGCATCACTCGCTCGCGATGCTTGCTGCAAAAGATCAAATACGCCGTCATGGCCCGTTTCGGCGGCTCCGGCGAGCTCTCATCCGTCAACCGCAACGCATTCTATCGCGCGTTCGCCGCGTTTTCGTCAGTCTCGCGCCCGCGATCGCCCCCTCCCGCGTCCGATTCGCCGCGCGGTTTAAAAAGCCGTTGGCGCGCGCGCCCGAAATCGAAATCACCCGTTCGCGTCGTCGTCGTCGTCGCACCTTCGAGTCCACCATCTCGCGCGCGACCGAGCGCCTGCGTCGCGTCCGCGTCGCGTCCGCGTCGCCGTCAGTCCTCTCGTCGTCACCGCGTCGCGCGCGTGCGTTCGCGTCGCGCGCGTTCGTTCGCGTCCGCGTCGATCGTTCGTTCGCGCGTCGCGCTCGATCGCGCGTCCGAGCGCGGCCGGCGCGCGCGCGCGAACGATCGGCGCGCGATCGATCGCGCGCGCACCTCGTCGAGCGTTCGCGGCGTCGCGCGGGCGTCGCGCGCGGTCGAGTGTGTCGCGAGCGCACAATTAGGGTTCGTGACTCGTGTGGCTGTGGGTTCTATGCGCAAACAGTGCGACGATGACGATGGCGCGCGACGCGACCGCGCGCCGACCCGTCGCGCGACCGCGCACGCGCGCGCGCGCGCGCCGGACGCGCGCCGGACGCGCGAGCGAACCCTCGACCCTACGCGGCGACGCGCGGCGACGCGCGCCGCGCCGAGACGACGCCGCGACGATGACGATGACGATCGCGACGCATCGCGCGACGACGCCGACGACGCGCGCGCGCGCGACGCGGCGCGCGACGCGACCGCGCGAGCGAACGACGAGACGCGCGTCGTCGTCGTCGGAGACGAAGACGGCGGCGACGGCGGCGACGACGACGCGACGCGAGGAGGACGACGACGTGGGCGTCGACGCGGGCGTCGAGTGCGTGGCGTCGACGATGGGCGCGGAGTGCGTGATCCCGGAACCGACGCGCGAGGCGCGCGGGGTGGAGTGCGTGGGGGTCGGGATGGAGGCGTCGTGCGACGCGGAGGCGCTCGCGGACGAGGCGGGGGCGAGCGCGGGGGCGAGCGCGGCGGCGAGCGCGAGCGGCGGCGCGGCGGCGAATTTGGCGCTCGTGTCGCCGTTTTTTCTGTGGGGGACGTCGATGGTGGCGATGAAAGGGGTTTTGCCGGTGACGTCGCCGATGTTCGTCGCGTCGGTGCGATTGATTCCGTCGGGGTTGATTTTAGTGGCGTGGGCGCTGAGTAAGGGTCGACCGATGCCGAAGACGGCGACGGCGTGGGGCGCCGTCGCGACGTTCGCCGTCGTCGACGCCGCCATGTTTCAAGGGTTTCTCGCGGAAGGATTGCAGCGCACGTCGGCGGGGTTAGGTTCGGTGATCATCGATTCGCAACCGCTCACGGTGGCGATTTTGGCGTCGATTTTCTTCGGCGAGACGCTCGGCGTCGAGGGCGTCGCGGGATTGGCGCTCGGCGTTCTCGGTCTGTTATTGCTCGAACTTCCGGAAGATGCGTTGAAATCCGTTGTGAACAGCGACGGCGCCGACGCGCTCAGCGCGTTGCGCCTCGAAGGATCGTTGTGGGACAGCGGCGAGTGGTGGATGTTGCTCGCGGCGCAGTCCATGGCCGTCGGCACAGTCATGGTGCGATGGGTGTGCAAGTACGTCGACCCGGTGATGGCGACCGGGTGGCACATGGCGCTCGGCGGCGTGCCTTTGCTCGCGTACTCTCTCGCCACGGAACCGGAACTTTATTCGCATTTGTCTCTGAGCGGCGCCGACGTCGCGTCGCTGTTGTACGCGTCGGTCTTCGGCGGCGCCGTCGCCTACGGCGCCTTCTTCTACTTTGCCACCAAGGGGTCACTCACGAAACTCAGCTCGCTCACGTTCCTCACTCCGATGTTCGCCGCCGCGCTCGGGTATCTCACCCTGGACGAGACGCTCAGCGCCACCCAACTCGGCGGCGCGGCGGTGACGCTCGTCGGAATTTATTTCGTCAACACGCGCGCTAAAGAGGCCAGCGCAGAGTGATTTCACCGATTGTTTTCATCATCGTTTCGAATCGCGCGAGTTCGCTCCGCGGCGTTGTAATTTAGCGCCTGCATTGGTTTCTTCTTCTTCTTCGCGTCGTCGTCGCCTCGCGGTAACTGTCTCGGCGCGGAGCTTCCGCAGATGCAGACGCGACGCGCCTTCGCGCCTCGCGCGCGCCCGGCGCGCGCACCGAGTCAAACGCGCGCGTCTCCGCGCGCGCGTTCGCGACCGCGCGCGTCGATCGCTTCGCGCGCGTCGATCGAGTTTCACTTTGCAATCACCGCGCAGCTCGACTACGGCGATTCCCTCGCGCTCGTCGGCGACGCCGACGCCCTCGGCGCGTGGAACGTCGACCGAGCGTTGGAGTTACAGTGGACGGACGGTGACGCGTGGTGCGCGCGCGCGGACGTGGACGTCGGTGTCGATGGGGTGGCGTTTAAGTGCGTGCGCCGACGCGCGAGCGGCGACGTCGAGTGGGAGGGCGGAGAAAATAAGACGGTGCGCGTGGAGGACGTGCGCGACGCGAAAAAATGCGTCGTTCGTGGAGTGTACGGAGACGGAGCGTGCGCGGTGACGCGCGATGGTGGAGGAGGTGGAGGAGGCGGCGAGACGCGCGAGGACGCTCGAGCGGAGGCTCGCGACGACGACGGCGGCGGCGGCGAGCCGCCGTCGGTCTCGACGAGCGCGAAGGGATGGAGCGGCGGTGAGGTACGGATGATGCAGTCGAACGAGCACACGAGCGATCGGCCGGCGACGATGCGTTGGGATGTGGGCAATTTGGAAGAAGCGAGCGCGGCGCGAGCCGTCGTGCTCGCGGACGAAAGCGGCGGGTCGTGGTTCGAGAAGCTCGCGGCCGTGGCGAATCAAATCGGTATCGGAAAAGAGATCACGCGCGATAAGTTGGCTGTGAGCGCGACGTATTTGCGTTGGATAAGCACCGGGACGATCAAGTGCGTGGAGAGTGGAGGTCATCGTCGTCCAAACGGACCGGCGATGGTGGGTCGGGGGATATTTATAAGTATGGAGCAGGTGCAGGGCGCGATGTATCGTCACGGAACGGATTTGGGCGAAGTTGAGCGCGTTGTTATGCGTCAAGTCCACCCTTGGCTACCTTCGTTCAACGAAGAGTTCACGAACGCCGTGCCGCTGACGCGAATTCGGGACATTGCGCACAGAAACGACATTCCGGAGGATTTGAAGAAAACCATCAAACACACGATTCAGAACAAGCTGCATCGGAACGCTGGGCCAGAGGATTTAATCGCAACCGAAGTTGTGTTAGAACGAATCACCGCGCGTGAGGGCGAGTACTCTGAAGACTTCGTTCGCGAGTTTCGCGAGTTCCACAGAGAACTCAAACGTTTCTTCAACGCCACCGGCGTGTTTGAGCGTCTCGATAGCCTTAGGGGGACTTTAGACGAGGAAACGGAACCGCTCATCGGCGAACTTGGCGAACTGCAACACTCGCTCAACAATCTCAACGACGGCTGGCTCAATCATGAAGGTGCAACGCTGCGTCACACGCTAGACGTCTGCACACGGCTACGATCGTACTTTTGCGCCGGTCTCAGCACGGGGATGCGAAACGACGCTCCGGATGATTCCGTGCGACAACGGCACGCCTGGCGACAGGTAGAAATGTCGCTGGAGGAGTACGCGTTTGTGTTATTAGCGCGCTGCAATAATCTCATGGAGCGAGAGAAGTCAGACAACATGCAGCACGCGGCGAACGTTTCTGCGCTCGCTTTGAAACACATCGGTCTTTCGGGATGGAAGTCCCTCGAGACTGGAATCATCGCACGTGAGCTCATGTCTTGGACTACGAGCACACCCGCGATCGAGGACGGAAATGCGGCCCTTCGCTTGAAGGCAACGCTACAACGCGCAAGGCGACTCATCGAATCGCAAACGAGAGCCGTCATGAGTGGTTTCGGCGACGCTCCCGCACAACTTGCCGACGCATTTGGTCTGGAACACCACGTCGGCGCGACATTTGTCGAGTCTGTCATTCGTGCGAGCGTGGCTTTCCAACTCTCTAGAACGATCGAGATGATGTCGGAGGTGGTTGAACGCAATGTTGACGGGGACGGGTTCGATCCGATCGTCCTCGGAGACGCGCAAGGCGTGCTCGTACTTTTGGACCGTTTGAATCCAGAGAGCGTTCAAGTGCACGGAGACAAGGACATCATAGCGTTTGTCTCCGAGGTCGATGGAGATGAAGAGATTTCGTCGGCGGGAAGCAATGTGAAGGGAGTCATCTTGCGCGACGAGTTGGCACATTTGTCACACCTCGCAATTCGAGCGAGGCAAGAGCGCACGCCCCTCGTTAGCGCACTAAGTGGGGAAGCTCGATCTAAAGTGAGCGCGCGCGTGGGAAAAGACACCGTTTTGAACGTGTCTTCATTACATACCGAGTTGCGCGATTTCGATGGAACGCGCGATTCGCGGGAATCCGGTCATGCGGTGTCGCACGCGGCCGTGTCGCCAACGGCGTGCGCTATGGTGAACGTGATGACGTGTCTGCCCTTGGCGGAAGCCACGATCTCAAACGCTGGCGCGAAATCGTCGACGTGCAGTCGCTTGGCGATCATCGCTCGCGATAGTGCGGCGTTTAAAGCGCCCTCGGGATTCGTCGTGCCTTTCGGATCCATGGAAGCGTCGATTCGCGACGAAGAGCGATTTGGTCAACTTTTGCTCGCTCTCGAAAGCGTCAGCGTGCACGACATCGACGACGCGTGCTCGGCGATCCAAAGCTTTATCGTCGAAAACCTACCAGAGCGCGAGATCGTCGAGAGGGCGTGCTCGGCATTAGACGCGAGCGCTCGCCTGGTCGTGCGATCGAGCGCAAACGTGGAAGATTTAAGCGGCATGTCCGCGGCCGGACTGTACGAAAGTGTCGTGGGCATCGATGCACAAAACGTCACCGAAGTACAACGTGCTATTGCTGACGTCTGGGCGTCGCTGTACTCGCGTCGCGCCGTGCTCGCGCGCCGCGCCGCAGGCGTAAAACAATCCGAAGCGCGCATGGCGGTGCTGGCGCAGGAACTGTCGCCGAACGCGCTCTCATTCGTCCTTCACACACAAAGCCCGATTCGAGGCGCAAAATCTGTACAAGCTGAGGTGTGTGTCGGTTTAGGTGAAACACTCGCGAGCGGTATCGACGGCACGCCTTGGCGTTTTGAGATCGACCGCGCCACCGGCGCCGTGGATGTGCTCGCGTACGCCAATCACGCGTCTTCGCTGCGATGCAGGTACGGCGCACCGACGTTTGGCAAAGTGACGATGGAATCAGTGGACTACTCACGACAAGAACTCAGCACGAACGCAGACGCGAGAGCGCGTCTCGGACGACGGCTTTTGAAGGCGGCGATTGAACTCGAAACCGCGCTCGGCGCGGCGCAAGACGTTGAAGGCGGCGTGCTCGGCGACGACGAAGCCGTAATAATCGTGCAGTCGCGCCCGCAACCAATTTAGTAACGCGATGCACATATCTATGTACTTTTAATGAGAACATAACATTACATCTCCTTCGGCGCGTCTCTTCGCGATCGAAACACGCCGCGCAGCAGTCAATCCGCGACGTCGTCGCCGCTCCCCTCGTCCGCCGTCTCCACCAGCTCGAACCGCGCGAGAAACTCATCCCCAAAAATCACCTCCCCCCCGACCACCAACTGCGTCGGCACGCCCGGCAACAGCTCCTCCCCATCGATAAACGTCCCGTTCGTCGACGTCAAATCCGTCACCATCACCTTCCCGTCCACCAAATCGATCATCGCGTGCGCCCCGCTCACCGTCGGCACCTCGATCGGCAGGTTCACCGCCTCCGACCGCTGTCGTCCGATCACGCTCTTCGTCGCCTCGATCGTCAGATCTCCCGGCGCGCGCACCGGCGCGTCCAGGTGCGCCATCGATTTGTCCCCGCAGTTTCGCAGCTCGAACCGCGCGCGCGCGTTCGCGTCGCCCTCGCGCGCCGCGCGCGCGCGCGTCGTCGCGCGCGTCGCCGCCCGTCGCGTCGTCGCGCGCGTCGGTCGAACCACCGTCGCCGTCGCCGTCGCCGTCGCCATCGTCGTCGTCGTCGTCGTCGTCGTCTG
>MDSX01069318.1_pt1 | contig 26239 bp, 23 predicted proteins | sample 811141 | NCBI WGS metagenome assembly MDSX01 (sample SAMN05326642, study PRJNA326480) | marine metagenome | isolation source: seawater | place: Atlantic Ocean: South East | collected 2010
AATGAATGTTAATGGGTTTTTTAAATCTTCTTTTCCATTTAAGTTTCCCCAGCCAATGCCAAAATGCATATCAAGGTTACCCAATCCATAAGAACCAACGATATATTCAGAGCTATAGTATCCGGTTCCAGCTATATCATTGATGCCAATTGCAATTGCTGGGAGTGCTCCGCTCTCCTCTCTTAATCTAACCTTAAAATTGAAACCTTTATCTTTATAATCCTGCCATTCGTAGCCAGGATATGGTTTACCTTGAATGTTTGTATAAAAAAAAGAGGCTTCTAACCAATCATATGGGTATGAAGTCATAGTAAATTTCTGATCTGGTGTTCCATCATAAAAAGTAAATCCATATGATGCTTCGTCATAAAATCTTGCAGTTGGTGTATTTATAAGACCCAATACGCCATGATTATTAAATGTATTGTATGTAAGACTGTCGCTATTTAGATGAATATTAAATAAAAAAGAAATATAGAAGTATAAGAAATATAGCTTTCCTCTTTTAGATAACCTCATTTCAGATTAGCTTATTCTTTGAGAACTGAGATTGATGCCAATGAAACACCGATATTGCCAAGAATAGCTGCATAGGCTTGTGCTGTTTCAGTAATTAAGAAGCCATCATTTAATCCTCTTGGGACAAAAATTACTGAACCAGGGTATATTTCTATATCTCTACCCTGTCTCATGAAAACATTTTTGGATACCTTAAATGTTTCTCCGTTTGGGTTAAGAACAAATACATTTCTTTCATCAGCAAAACCACTAAAACCACCCTTCTTCTCAATGTAGAAACTTACTGGTTGACCGCTTTCAAATCTAACAGTTCCTTCACTAGAAACTTCTCCGAAAATGTAAACCTGATTTACAAATTCAGGAATCGTAATTTTATCTCCATCTTGAAGCACAACATCTTTTGATGGATCCTCTTCTAAAGCATTAAGATCAAATTCAGCACTCACTCTTCCAGATACTGGGCTGTTCTTAAGTTCTTCCATAATCAATCTTGTACTTGCAGCTCCTTCTACAGCTGATCCCGAGGAAGCCTTGCCTGATAGATTTGATAAATTATCTAAAAAAGATTTATAAAGCTCATCTGCAGCCATTCGATTTATTTTCTCTGTATTTAAGTTTTCAAGAACCCCGCCAAATGGATAAGCATTACTAGAATAGCCACCTGCTCGAGGAATCAAGTCCAATAAACCTTCACCTTCATTAACTATGTAAGTTCCAGGATTATTAACTGCTCCAAGGATTTCTACGCTTCTAAAGGAAAATCTTCTAATTACTAGTCTGTCGTTATCAACAGGTGCGAATGTTTTTAATGAGTCAATCCCTTTAACATCAATTGCTTCAACTTTTCCATCAATCAATCTATATAAATTTATATCACTTATATCTGCATCAGCACTCAAGCCATTCGCAAAAGAGATTACGGTATCTAAAGTATCAGATTCTTTGAGCTCATAAACAAAAGGTCTTTTAACGCCACCAATTACAGATACTAAGTTTTGGACAGGTTTAACAAAAACGATATCTCCAGATCTCAGTCGCTTATTAAAACTAGATTTACCGAATATGAAAGTATCATAAAGATCAATCACCTCAATAACTTTGTTGTCTCTAACTAGCTCTATTTCTCTAAAGGATCCCATATCAGAAGGGCCTCCTGAAATAGTTAAAGCATGAAAAACATTTGAATTTCCATTAAGAATATATGGCCCTGGATTAAAAACATTACCGGCAACGATTACCTGAATATCTCTAACATTAACAAGAGTAACAAATGATTCAACTCCGATGGAGGTCTCGCTTATCTTTTTTTGAATCTTTTTTGTTGCATCATCTAAGCTAAGACCTGCAACATATAGTTTTCCGATTTCTGGAATTGAAACCGAGCCATCCCTTTTGATTTCAACTTGTGTGACAAATCCTCTTTGGCCTAGAGTCTGAACTTCAAGCACATCACCAAAGTCTAAGACATAAGAGCTGTCAAAATTTGGTTCATTCAACGGCATTAAAGTGGTTTGCATCATATCAAAAATGTTGACGCCAAATCTGTTTGAGAGTAATTCGCCTTCATCATTTGTTGGTTTTTGAACAAACGTTGATGGTCTTCTATATTGCTCATCCTCTAGTTCTTTTTTATCGGTAACCTGATCAAGAAGATCTTGCCTTACTCCTTCAGGTAAACTTTCAAGAAAAGATGAGTCAAACTCTTCCTGCCCCTCGATAGAAATTGAAGTCGAAATAGCAAGAAACATTGATAGTATGAATATTCTCATTTTTAATCCTCTTTAAAGTCTAGAGTACAATTATATACAAATATTTTTGATAATATTTATTTATCAACTATAACCAGGTACTTCGATTTCATCATCACTAATAATAGATTCAATTACTTTTTTTATGGCCACATCTACTTCATCTAGTGTGAGCGTTTTTTCATTAGATTGAAAAATAAATCTATACCCTATTTTGGTAACCCCATTTTTATCATCTTTGTAAAAATCAAAAATAAATTGCTCTTTAAGTATTTTACTTTCAAAATCTTGAACCATGTCATTAACAGTTTTTATTTTATTCTCATTTTTAATTAAAAATGATATGTCACGGCTGATGGCTGGGAACTCAGAAATTCTTTTATATCTAATCTCTTTGTTTATATCTTTCAGTAGATCTGAATCTGCTTCCAGTCCATTTATCTCTTTTAGGTCTATCTCTGTATAGAAGATAGGTGTTTTAATTTTTGTGTCGAGATTTTCTCTCGATAAATTTTCTATAATTGAATCTGAAACTGATAACTTTGAGACAAGAATATCATTTAAGTAGTTTTTATTAATTTGTTGTGAAAATTCTTTGTAGTTATTTCCTATTCTTCCTGAAGCAATAATGCCAAGTTTTTGTTGTCTTACTAACTTTTTATCGTTTACACAATAAACATCAGAAATTTCAAAAAACTTTACACTGTCTTTCTGCCTTCTTTCATTATATAAAAGATTGTTTATTAAAGACTCTCTCAGCGAGGTGCGCAATGAATTTCTATTGCTATCGAGAGGGTTATCAACCGTAAAACAATTTGAACTTTGATTTTCTACGAATGGGCTATTTATTACCTCGCTAAAGCCTTCTAAAGTTAGTGTTTTTCTTAAAAATGTCTCAACTGACTTTGAGCGAATTTTATTTGATAATTTTTCTAAATTTATATCATTTGATGGAAGATTGTCATAACCAATAATCCTTGCGATCTCCTCAGCAATATCATTTGAGGAGAAAATATCGTTTCGATAGGAAGGAATGAATATGTTCTCGTTTTCAATTTTGAAACCCAGATTTTCAAGAATATTAGTGAATTTTTCTTTTTCAATAGTAACACCAAGAATGTTTTCAATCTTTTTTCTATCACATTTGATAAAATTTTTATTCAACTCCTTGTTGACTTGCGAATACAGTTCTATTTTTTTGATTTTTGCATGATCTGAAACAATTTTTAGGAATCTTCTCAGCACAAATTCTTGACATGCTGGATCAACGCCCCTTTCAAATCTATGAGCAGCCTCAGAATTTAAATCATATTTTACTGATTTTCCTATAATTGATTCAGGCACAAAAAAAGCACATTCAACTAATACAGTAGTTGTTGAGTCTGAACAAGCAGTCTCCTTGCCGCCCATTACGCCTGCAAGATTAATAATTTTATTGTCCATCTCGAAAACTAAATTACTATTAGAGAGTTCTACTTTTTTATCAGTGAGGGTTTCAAACTGCATATTTTCTTCCGAAGTCTTAAGAACTATCTCGCTACTAAGTTTTGAAAAATCATAGCAGTGTGTTGGCTGACCTAGCTCATAAGAGAGGTAATTAGAAATATCAGTAAATAAATTAATTTTTCTATTCCCAAGCTCAGAAAAATAATTTTCTAAGTATTCTTCATAATGTGAAGTAGTTTTATCAATCTCTATCTTTAAAAAAGAAATATTAGGGCAGCTTTCAGTGCATTCATTAAAAAAATTAGGATTAAAAGAATCTATTATTTCTTCATGGGTTTCATATTTTGTATCTATTTGATAGAAGTTTTTTAAATCCCGTAATATGCCTAATAATGAAAGACAATCCCCTCTGTTGGGAGTGATATCAATATCAATAATACTATCCTGGATATCGTTCTCATGACCAAGCTGAAATAGTAAGTTAGATAACTCATTATTTGAAATAGGATCTTTTATCCTTGCTTTTATATCATTAACTAAAGCTTTCATTTAAACTGCCTTAGAAAATCTAAATTGGATTTATAGAAATCTCTGATATCAGAAACTCCATACCTTAGCATTGCCATTCTTTCTACTCCTAGACCAAACGCTAAACCACTATATTTATTTGGATCTATATCGCAGTTTTCTAAGACTTTAGGATTTACAATGCCACATCCTAAGATCTCAAGCCATTGGTCGCTATCCTCATAAAGTATGTCTACTTCTGCAGATGGCTCGGTAAAAGGGAAATATGAAGGTCTAAATCTGATCTTTACTTTTGAACCAAATAAAGATGTAACTATTTTGTATATTAGGCTCTTCAAATGAGTAAAGTTCACATTTTCATCAACATAAATACCTTCGACTTGATGAAACATGGGTAGATGAGTAGAGTCATCATCTTTTCTGTAGACCTTTCCTGCTGAACAAAAAGCAATAGGTGGCTTTTGTTCAAGCATCCCTCTAATTTGGACTGGTGAAGTGTGTGTTCTTAAAACAAAATCTTTATTTTGAACATAAAAAGTATCATGCATTTGCCTTGCAGGATGAGTTTTTTTAATATTTAACATATCAAAGTTATATTCCTCAGTCTCAATTTCTGGGCCATCAATGGAATCGAAGCCTATTTTCTCAAGAAGCGTGAGGATTTCACTTTTTATTTGAGTGATCGGATGGATTGTTCCAAGTTCCTTAACTAGGTCTGGAAATAACTTCTTATTCTGGCTCATCAATCAGATTTTACAATCTGAATTATCTCTTCAAAAGCTTTTCTATCAGAGATAGATATCTCAGATAGAACTTTCCTATTCAATAGAATATTATTTTTTTTAAGGCCATTTAAAAAGACTGAATAACTTAAACCAAAGTCTCTTGCAGCAGCATTAATTCTTGAAATCCAAAGAGATCTGAAACTTCTTTTTCTATTTTTTCTATCTCTAAAAGCGTATTGAAGAGATTTTATATTGGATTGTTTGGCAGTCTTATACAATCTGCTTCTGGCTCCGTAATGACCTTTGGTAGCTTTAAGAACTTTTAGATGTTTCTTCTTTGCTGTTAATGATTTTGTTACTCTTGGCATGACAATTACCTTAAAAGGCTGGAAGCAACTTTAAGTGTGGTTCCAGATAATTTATTTAAACCTCTATTATGTCTTTTCCTTTTAGTGCTTTGCTTGGACAGAATATGATTTCTATTTGCACTCCTAGTCTTTAACGAGTTAGAAGTCTTTTTAAAGCGCTTCGAAGCACCAGAATGTTTTTTTAACTTATATCCCATAATAACTTTCCTATTTCTTAACGGGAGAAAGAACCATCTGAAGTTGCCTACCTTCAAGAGAAGGCTCTTGATCAACTTGCGATATTTCAGCTAATTCATCCCTTATCTTATTAAGGAGTTCTAAGCCTAAATTACTGTTGAGAATCTCTCTGCCCCTAAAACGGACGTTAATTTTAGTCTTATTTCCACTTAGAATAAAGCTTTTAATTTTTTTTAATTTAATATTGTAGTCGCCTGTATCAGTTGATGGTCTAAATTTAATCTCTTTGAGGGATGTTTTTCTAACCTTTGATTTTGAGCTTGAAATATTTTTTTTCTTATCAAAGACATATTTCCCATAATCCAATAGCTTGCATACAACTGGATCAGAGTCTTTAGGAGATACTTGAACTAAATCTAAGTTATCCTTGTTTGCCTTTTCAAGGGCTTTTTCAATTTGCATAATGCCATGCTTTTTCCCTTTAGAATCAATAAGCATGACCTCAGATACTTTAATCTGTTCGTTTATAGGAATTGATTGTTTTCTTTGACGAGCTATGAGAATTTACCGAGTTAATATAATGAATTTAAGATACATAGATTACGAACAAAGACTTGTGTTAAGAATATTTATTAACTTATGCATAATTTTTGGAATGATTTTAAACTAAATATTTAAATACACAAAGAGTTTTAATAAAATAACTAGGGCTGCAATATAGAGCTCATCCACTTGCCATCATTTAATTCGAAGACCTTTCTTTTATTTAACCTAAACTCGTTTGCTTCCCAAAATTCAAAATAATTGGGTGTAAAACTAAAGCCTCCCCAATAGTGAGGTCTTTGAATTAAATCTTTATTATTCAAAGTGATCTCAAAATTTCTTTTAACCTCGTTGTAAGTTCCTATCTCTTTTGATTGTCTTGAAGATATAGCTAATGCATTTTTTTGCTGACTTCTTTTAGAAAAGTGCTCATCAGAAATGTTAGCCTTAGTTTTTCTTATTTTGGCTTTTATCCTTATCTGTGCATTGATCTCTTCCCAAAAGAATAAACAAGAAATATTAGAATTTTCAGAAAATTGTTGTGCCTTGGGGCTTTCATAATTTGAAAAAAATATCCATTCATCATTTATTACATATTTTAAGTTTACGAATCTGGAATCAGGTGAATTCATTTTTTCATCAATTGAGCTTATTGCAATTGCCTCGATATGCTTTTGTTTTTTATTAATTGCTTTTTTATATAAGTCCTCAAAAATGCAATAAGGCTCGGACCTATTTAAATTTATAAATTCAATCATCTATCAGTATTAAAAATATCTCGAGTATAAATTTTATTTAAATATTTTTCTGGTATTTCTTCAATCCTATTTGATAAAACTATGTCACAACTTTGAAAAAAAATATCTTGGTCTTCAAAAACTGTATATTTGCCCAAATAGGTTGAGTCATCTAAAAGTGGTTCATAAATAATTACTTCCTTATTAAGCTCATCAAGAAAGTTAATAATATCTAAGATAGATGATTCCCTAAAATTTGAAGAGCCTTTTTTCATTATCATCCTGTGGACCCCAATAGTTTTACATTCTTTTTTAGCTACTTCACCAGCTAAAAACTTCTTCCTTTCTTGATTTGATTCGACAATTGAAGTAATAAGCTTGCTTGGAGAATCTTTGGAATCGCTAATTAATTGTTTAGTATCTTTTGGAAGGCAATATCCACCATATCCAAAAGATGGATTATTGTAATGATCTCCTATTCTTTGATCATCAGACACCCCATCAATTATATTCTTTGCACTTAAAGAGTTTTGAATGGAGAAACTATCCAGCTCATTAAAAAATGCAACTCTCATTGCTAGATAGGTATTAGAAAATAATTTAACAGCCTCGGCTTCTGAGGAGCTCATAACTCTTGTAGTTGTATCAAATTTTGATTTTTTAGCAGAGAGAAGAACATCAAATATCTTTTCATATTGATTGAAGCTACTGTCGCCACCTAAAATTATTCTTGAAGGCTCCTCACAATCAGAAATTGCTGAACCTTCTCTTAAAAATTCAGGTGAAAAAATTATTTGGAGATCTTGAAAAATCTTATTTTGCTTTTCAACAAATCCAACTGGTAGAGTCGATTTGATAACTATAAGAGGATTTGATTTACTTCTTGATATCTCATCAAGCAAGCCCTCTATTATTGTTGTATCAAAGCAGCCTGCTTTCTCATCAAAATTTGTTGGGACACATATAAAAACTAATTGAGTTTTTTTTAATGCTTTCTCGATTGAATTTGTTGCAATTATTTTAGGATTACTATTTTTAAATTGCTCTAAAAATTCATCATCGTCTAAAGGAGAGAGACCCTGATTAAGTTTATTTACTTTTTCTTCATCAATATCATTAATGCAAATACTATATTTTTTTGACAATGAAACTGCCAGAGCAAGACCTACATAGCCAGATCCAATAATAGTTATATTTTCTATATTCATTATTTATTTTTTTGAAGTAGCTTGTTTAAAGTGGTCTTCAAGTTTATTTATAAGATGATCTCTATTAAATTCTCTTTTTGCAAATAATGATGCATTTTTCCCAATTTTCTCAAGTTTATCATTTGGCATTTTAGATAAATCTATAATTTTTTTTGCAAATTCATCCAAATTGTCAGATACGCCTGTTACACCAGCATTAATATCATCAACTAAGTTGTTTACTTCTCCTTTAGCTAGACTGATTATTGGTTTTCTAGCGGAACAATATGTCTGAAATTTTCCTGGAATTGTAATTTCAAAAATAGGATTATTTCTCAATGACAATAACAAAGCATCTGCGTTTGCTAAAAGAGCTGGCATTTCACTCACATCAAAACTGCCGTGAGTATAAATAGTGTTATCTAACCCATTTTCCAAAATCTTTTTATCTAACCAGGATTTTTTCCTTCCATCTCCCACAATGTGCCATTTAATTCTTTTTACTTCTTTGCACTTGTTAGCAACTTTAATAAGTGAGCCGAAATCTTGAGCTTCTCCAATATTGCCAGTGAAGACAATATTAAAGCAATCACTTTCAAGCGGTATAACTGGCTGTCCTGCCTCATTTATATTAAATAGTTCCTCAGCCCAACCAGGGAAAAAAAATACATTATTTTGAAGATTATAATCGTCTTTAATTTTCTTTACTGCTCCTTTTGAAGGCACTAAAATTATGGCTGCCTGCTTATAAATAAAATTAACTACATGAGAAATAAACCCTAGAAGTCCCTTTGATTTAAATCCCAGGGCCATCAATGTTTCTGGCCATAGATCGAGAACCCATAAAAGCACTGGAACTTTTCTCAGTTTTGAAATTAAGATTGCGGGTATTGCCACTGAAATAGGTGAAACTGCAAATACTAATATGCAATCAAATTTTTTTTTTCTAGTCTTAAAGGGTCCAAGCAAGGATAAAGAAAATAAAAAACTTAAATAGTTCAGAAATAATTGTATTCTTGAAGATCCTCTTGGGATAACTGGAACTCTCTTTATTTGCGCACTTCTAAATTTTCTAAATTTTTGAGGATTATCTCTAAATTCAGGATAAATCTTTCCTTCAGGATAGTTGGGTTTTCCTGTAAGAATTGTTACATCATGACCTTTATCTAGAAGACCATCAATCAAGTCATTTACTTTAAAATTTTCAGGCCAAAAATGATGAGTTACTAACAAAACTCTCATAAGTTAGTATTTTTTCCAAATTACTCGATTAACATAGTCTGTATAGCTATGAATTATTCTACAAATCTTTTCTGAGACATTATCTACTTCATAATCTAATACCTTTGCAGGAGTTGAGTCTGATATGTCCATTTGCTTTTCAAGTATTGAAATTGATTGGGAAATTCTCTCAATATTCATCCCAGTCATAATTACTGCAGCTTCCTCCATTGCCTCTGGTCTTTCGTGAGCTTCTCTTATGTTAAGAGCAGGAAAATTAAGTATTGATGACTCCTCTGAAATTGTTCCACTATCTGATAGTGTGACTTTGGCATTTAATTGAAGATTATTGTAATCACTAAAACTCATTGGTTTCGAAAAGTTTATTCTCTTATCAAATTTTCTATCTAAAGAGTCTATCCTTTTCTTTGTCCTTGGGTGGGTAGATACAACTATTGGGAGTTCAAATTCTTCTATTAATCCATCCAAAACCCTCACAAATTTTGAAAAATTCTTTTCGCTATCAATATTTTCTTCTCTATGAGCGCTGACTAAGAAAAAATTTCCTCTTTCTAATCCATATTTATTAAGGATATTTGAATTATTTATTTTTTTAGAATTCTTGTTCAAAACCTCTTTCATAGGACTTCCGGTTTTAATTATTAAATCTTTTGGAAGTCCCTCGCTTAGAAGATAGTCACGAGCAATTGAGCTATATGGTAAATTAATATCTGCAATATGATCAACAAGCCTCCTATTTATTTCTTCGGGAACCCTCATATCAAAACATCTATTCCCTGCCTCCATATGAAATGTTGGGATTCTTTTTCTTTTAGCTGCTAAAAGTGAAATACAGCTATTCGTATCTCCTAAAACTAAAACTGCATCTTGAGGATTAGAATCTAGCAAGTCATCCATTTTAGCCAGAACAGATCCAATTGTTTTTAAAGCAGTATCTTCAGCGCATTCTAAAAAATAATCTGGTTTTCTAATTTCTAGATCTTCAAAAAATATCTCATTTAATTCGAAGTCATAATTTTGACCTGTATGAACAATTGTGTGATCACATGTTTCATCGAGTCTTTTCATTACTTGTGAAAGCCTGATTATTTCTGGCCTTGTGCCTACCACTGACATTACTTTAAGTTTTTTCATCTTTCATACCTCGTGTGAGAAAGTATCTGGCCTTTTCTCATCAAAAATTTCATTAGCCCACAGTAAAACAATCATCTCATTTTCTCCAACATTTGTAATGTCATGAGCCCAGCCCGGGATGCTTTCAACAACTTGTAGCTTTTCATTATCTGTAAAAATCTCAAATTTCTCATTATTGTCTAACGATCTGAATCTAAACCTAGCTTTTCCCTTGATCACTAAAAACTTTTCAAGTTTTGTATGATGAAAATGTTCTCCTCTGGTAACTCCAGGATTTGAAGTAAGAAAAGAAACTTGACCAAAAAGTTTTGATTTTAAGAATTCTACAAAAACTCCCCTCTCATCTTCATGACTTATCAAGTCATAAGAAAAATTTTCTTTGGGTAAATAAGTTACATAGGTTGCATATAAAGCCTTGATAAAAGAATCTTCCATATTGGCCACATACAACTTAGTTCTATTTTTTCTAAAAGAATTGATAATTTCAGCGACTTCACCTAGAGTTTTTTGATGTACTGACTTTGTATCTACAAAGACCTCATCCAAAGGAGAATTTATCACTTCTAATATTTGATCTACAAGATCATCGATATAAACTAGATTAAGTTTATTAGATTTATCTTTTATTTCTATTGGCAGATTGTTTGCAACATTGTTGCAAAAAGTTGCTACAACTGAATTGTAGTTTGGTTTACACCATTTACCAAAGACTCCAGGAAACCTAAAAATATTTACAAAATTCGCAGAGTTATTTTTAAGTTTTAATAATTCTTCCTCAGCCGCCAGTTTACTTTTGCCATATTGGCTATCATTTCCAGCTTGGATGGAAGATGAAAAAATTATATGAGTCTTAGTATCTTTTTCACTGCAAAATTTACATATCTTTTTCGTAAGCATATGATTTGTTTCTTCAAAAGCTTCATTGTTTTCGGGTCTGTTCTCTCCCGCAAGGTGAACAATAATCTCTGCTTTTTTTACTGCAATTAATAGATCTTCTTCAGAATGCTCTCTATTGAAGTCAATAATATTGAATCTCTTAAGCTTTTCTAGGGATATTTTTAGATTCTTACCAATGAACCCATTGCTACCTGTGATGAGAACGTTCATTTATTCTTCAAAGGTTGCACTTAGGTTACCCTTGCTAATTTGCAAGATTGTATCTAATTTTAAAAGCAACTCCTTCATAGTTTCTTTATCAAGTCTTGTTGTATTATCTGAACTATATTCATCAAGATCTTGTATATTGGTATTTCCTTGATCTAAATACTTTTCATAGTTTAAATCTCTTAAATCAGGTGGAACACAATAATAGTTATTTAAGTCTTTTGCGTTACACATCTCTTCTTTGCTAAGCAAAACTTCGTACTTCTTTTCTCCATGCCTTGTTCCTATATTTTTAATCTCATGTTTTGGTTTATTCAAAATCTCTTTGAGAGCTTCGGCTAATACTTCAATAGTTGCGGCAGGAGATTTTTGAACATATATTTCACCAGGTTCTCCGTTACTAAATGCAAATAAGACTAAATTGACAGCATCATCGAGAGTCATCATAAATCTTGTCATTTTTGGGTCAGTTATGGTTATTGGTTTGTTTTCAAGTATTTGCTTTGTAAAAAGAGGTATCACTGACCCTCTAGATGCCATTACATTTCCATACCTTGTTCCGCATATAATGGTTTTATCGCTATTTCTAGATTTAGCTACGATAACTTTTTCCATCAATGCTTTTGAAATTCCCATAGCATTAATTGGATAAACAGCTTTATCAGTGCTCAGGCAAACTACTTTTTCAACCATATTATCTATTGCTGCCTGTAAAACATTTTCAGTACCAAGTATGTTTGTTTTAACTGCTTCAAGTGGATGGAATTCGCAACTTGGGACTTGCTTAAGCGCTGCCGAATGAAAAATATAATCTACTCCAATAATTGAATTCTGAATAGAGGCTGGATCCCTTACATCTCCAATGTAGAATTTGAGTTTATTATTTTTATACTTCTTTCTCATGTCGTCTTGTTTTTTTTCATCTCTACTCAAGATCCTAATCTCATTAATGTCGGTATCAAGAAATCTTTTAGCAACTGCATTACCAAAGGATCCAGTTCCTCCGGTAATTAATAGAGTCTTGTTTTTGAAAATATCGAAGTTATCCATAAAATTTGTGGCTTTCTTGTGGTGAAATATATCACTTTTTCTAAATTATTTCCTCAATGCAACTTCTTAGACGTGATAAAGATTTATGTTCAGAAAAGTTTGAATCTGCAAAAGTGACTGCATTCTCAGCAAGCTTTTTTATTAAGTTTTCATCTGAAATAAGTAACTCTAATGCATTATTTAATTCATCTTGATCCTTTGGATTTACAAGTAAACAACTTTGATTGTGAATGAGAATATCAGGAATAGCTCCAACTTTGGTGGCAATAACAGCATTTCCAGTAGCCATGCCTTCTATAACTGAATTAGGAAATCCCTCAGCCCAAGAGGGTAAAACAAAAATATCTGATTTTGCTAAGAGATCTAAGATTTCCTCATCCTTTTTCCATCCAAGGAGAGAGATATATTTTTCTAATGAATGTTTTTTTAGAAAATCTTTTGCTTCTCGAAATGCATTTCCATCTCCGATCATTGAAAGATGAAGATTATTATTCTTATTTTGACTTAATAATCTTATTGATTCTAACAATTCAAACACTCCTTTTGATTTTTCAAGCCAACCAATAAAAATAATTTCCTTTTTTTTAGACTTTTTACTAAAGGACCTACCCTTTCCTGCTTCAAGAAGTTTCTTTGTTGCTGTCCAATTCTTTATTATTCTTGTTTTTTCTTTAGGTATTTTTATTTGATTTATTGCGAACTGTTTCCAGACTTCGCCTTGACATAAAAAAAGGTTTGATCTTTGGAAACCATAACTAACAAAGGTTGATAAAAATTTATTGCTTTGGAATTGCTCAATAAGGTTCCCTGCTCTTGGGAAAATAAGAGTCTTACATCTAAAAATTTTACAAAAGACCAACATCAATGATTTTTCAATTGCGCTAAAACCATCTGAACAAAAGATTAATGCTACATTTGGTTTGTCTATAAAAAGAATACCCAAAAATCTCATAAATCTTCTTAATGCAAAAATTAACCTTATTAGAAAATTTGGAGCTGGATTCGATATCTGAGTTGAATCGAGTTTTATTAGATCTAAATCTTCAAAAATAGATGATTTCTCTAAAATCCTGCAAGACCTGACTATTCCGCCAAAGATTTTTTCATCATCACTTGGGAACCCTCCAACAACCAGCAATCTAATATCTTTCATCCTTAAATCTTTTCTAAATTATTATCGATTAATTTACTTAACGTACTACTCCATGGAGTAAATTCAAAATCCTTTAAGAAGGTTCTTAATTTAGTATTATCTCCAACATGAATTGGTATATCTTTTTTACGCATAAGTCTTTTATCAGTTCTTATTCTTATATTTTTATTAGAATGTACTATCAAAAAATTTAAGATTTCCTTTACCTTCTTCGCCTTACCTGAGCAAATATTAATTATCTCTCCATTTGCTTCATTACAATTAATAAGTCCCCAAAAAATAGAGCAAACATCATCCACATCAATATAATCTCTTTGAGAATTTAGATTCCCAGTAAATATTTCACCCTCATTTTCTATGGAATTTATTTGATTAATAAAATTCCCTATTGCAAGAAACTTTGGAATTCCTGGACCAATAATATTAAAAGGTCTAGCAAATACTATAAACTTTTCATTGCTTTTCCAGTCAAGGCCAATCCGAGTTTGTTCTAGTTTTGTTTTTCCATATACATTAAAAGGTTTAGGTTCAAAGCTTTCCTTTATTGGTGTATCTTCGCAATTAATGTCTCCATACTCCGATGCAGAACCTACCATCAGTACTTTTGTTTTATTTGCTAAGCTACATTTATCTATTGCATTCAAAAGTTTTTCTGCAAAATTTGTATTAACTTTTTTGCTCTCATCTTCATCATTAGAAACTATTCCTGCAAGGTGAAAAAGGTAATTAGGCTTGATATCTAATAAGCATCTCTCAATTGTTTTTTTGTCGTCAAGAGACTCTAAATGAAAAAAATTAGTATTTTTAGCTTCGGCTCTACCTAGACTGTAAACCTCACAACCTTCTGAATTGAGTTTATTTATTAGATGTTTTCCTAAAAAGCCATTTGCACCTGTTAAAAGCGCTTTCATTTCGTTTTTGACAAAAACTTTTCTTTATTTTCTTCAAAGATCTTTGTTGCGATGCTGTAATCATCAATCCTTCCTATATCAAGCCACTGACAATCTTCATAATGACATAATACTTCTTCACCATTATTTTTTAATCCCATCATTAAATCTGGAATATCTAGATATACAGCATTATGTAAAAGATTTTTAACTGAATTTTTTTTAAAAACATTGATTCCCATGCTTACTTGATAATTTAAAGTGGGTTTTTCTTTATACTCAACCAGCCTTTTTCCTGAATCTATCTCCAGCACACCAAAGTCAATATCAACAGTCCTTTTAAAAGTAGCTATAGTAGCTGATGCATTTGAGCGAATATGCTCATTAAATAAATTCTCAAAATTTAAGGTTGTCAAAAGATCGCCATTGAGAACAATAAAGTTTTCTTCTAATTTTTCATAAATAAGGTTTAGAGGTCCTGCTGTACCGAGAGGCTTATCTTCAAGTGAGTAAGAAATTGGGATACCAAAATCTGACCCGTCACCAAAATGAGCTTCGATCATATGATGGAGATGTCCAACCGCCATTATTATTGATGATGCTCCAGCATTTTTAAGTTGCATAACAATAATTTCCAAAATTGGCATCTCTCCCATTGGCATAAGAGGTTTAGGCAGATTGGCAGTATGCGGAAGAAGTCTTGTTCCTTTTCCCCCAGCTAAAATAATTGCTTGCATCTCAGATTGAATATGAATTTGTTTTAAAAAGATCTATATTTTTTTTAACAAATTCTATTGTTTCAGAAAGACCATCTTCAAGTGATATCTCTGGCTCCCAACCAATAAGATCTTTTGCTTTATCATTGTTACTAATAAGATGAAACACTTCACTATTCTTAGGTCTTACTCTTGATTCCTCACAATATATATCTTTCTCAATACCAGTTAACTTCATAATCAATTTTGCAACATCTTCTATGGTAATGCCCTTCCCAAAGCCAAGGTTAATAACTTCTCCGATTCTATCTGAGTTATTTGCAGCGCAAATAAATCCTCTAGCAGTATCATCTACATAGGTAAAATCTCTAATTGGGGAAAGGCCTCCAAGAATGATTTTATCTTTGCTAAGCAACTGTGAGATTATTGTTGGTATAACTGCTCTAGCAGATTGTCCTGGGCCATAAGTATTGAACGGTCTTACAGTTATTACAGGAGTTTCAAATGAGTTGTAATAACTCTCTGCTAACATATCTGCAGAGATCTTGGTTGCTGAATAGGGTGATTGTCCTTGCATTGGATGAGACTCATCAATTGGTGAATATATTGCTGTACCATATGTCTCCGAAGTTGAGGTATTAATAATAAGTCCTATATTATTTTTTCTTGCTGCCTCCAAAACATTTACAGTTCCTTGAATATTTGTCTTGACATAACTTAAGGGAGCTTCGTAGGAGTAAGGAATGCCTATTAATGCTGCAAGATGAAATACAACATCATGATTTTTGGTATTTAGATCCATAAAACTTGAGTCCTCAATATTGCCTTTGATAACTCTCAAAGAGTCTTTTTTTTCTTGATCAAGGAATTCTAAATTACACCAATCGCTTCTTGAGTTGTAATGCAGCATTGCAGTCACATCTGCACCCTGGTCAAGCAGTTTTGAGCATAAGTGGCTTCCAATAAAGCCACCAGCGCCAGTAACAAATACTTTTTTATTTTTTAAATCCATTTCGTTATAAAACTTTTTTCCATTTTAAGGCAATCGCCAACAATATTCATAATTTTCTAATTATCAAAAGAATAACAATCAGAAACAATTAGTCCATTATTTGAATTAAGAGTATGTGCTCCCTTTGCTTTCTTTAATAGTTTTGGTGAAAATTCAAAAACTTGTTCTTCTGAATATTCATGCTCATTTATTTTGATTATCTTTGAAACACCGAAGCTCTCTCCATAATTATCCCAGCCTTGTACCTGAAAAACCCTATAAAGTTCTTCATTTTGAAAAATCATGCCTCCATTACGCGCACATTTTGGATCAAATATAACGGGATTCATTGGATGAGGTTTCCAATCATTGCCTTTAAGGTCATTTGAGTAAAATAGATGAAGCTCTGAACAAAACTCATCTGATTTTGAGCTATCTACATTTGAAAGCAACCACCACTTACCATCGAGTCTAAATATATTTGTGTCAACTGCATGGATATCTTGTATTAATATTTTCTCTAGCTTCCAATCAAGTGGAAAATTATTGCACTTATATAATCTAATATCTTTTGCTGCAGAAGACTCAGGACACATATAAATCTCATCATTGTGCTGGAAAATATTTGGGTATGAAAGATGAAAATCTTCATTAATAGCAGCTCCAAGAAATTTAGTCTCTTCAGCATTTATTTCTAATGCGGAAATGTGCCCTTTATTGGACAAAAAATTAAAATGCTCAACAAAGCAGTAATCTTTTCCTCTAAAGCGAAATAAAAATGGATCGGCAAAATAAGTATTTTTTGGGTTATCTACTTTTTTAAATGAGCTATTCCAAACGTCTTCCCAATCCTTAGAAAATTGATAACCAATGCTCCAAACAACTTTCTTTTTTTTCGCTTTCCGAATAAATTTCTTAAAAAGATGGGCACTTGTTTTTAGGATATATTGAGTCTGTTCTGAAACATTTGGAATCGTTATGAAATAATTTTTAGAAGTAGATTTATCAATATTTTTTGGTAATTTATTTTTAAAAATATCTTCCAATAGCTTATGAACAAATATATTTGATTTTTTATAAAGCTTGATGATATTGAGAGTAAAGAAAAAGTTTGTTGGAATTGATCCTTTAAATAATATTTTGCATTCCTTATTGAGCTTTTCGAAATTTGATTGAATAAAAAAATTGGTAGTCTTCTCTTTGTTAAGAACTTCCCAAAATCCTGGAGGGCCTTTTTTATGATCATCTATATTTCCATATTGAAGTGAGATTACACCATGAGGTGAAACCTCTAACAGCTCACCTTTAATAGAAGAAGCACCAAAATTTACAAATAAATCAAGATTTTCTTTTCTAATCTCATCTAAGTCTTTTTCAGAATATTCCCTAGTTAAGTCTTCACATGAAATAGATGAGTTAACATTTATTTTTTTGATATTAATTTTTTCAATATTATGATTTTTAAAAAAATCAGATGTTTGAATATATCTCCTAACAAAATACTTTTCAAAGAATAAAATTGTTTGAAAAAAATATTTATTAATAAGTTTGGAAGGTTTTAAACTTTGATGCACGTAGCTATTTTGAATTATTAAACATTCAATCTTATAAGAATTTGAATCAAAAGATTTTTCAATAAAATCTTTTACTCTCCAATCTTGTAATCCTTGGTCTAAAATTAGACCTATTCTCGCTTTTCTCATCTCTTGAATCATATTTTATGTTCCAGGAAATAGTTCTTCATATTTCCTCAACATTTCATCAAAATTAAAATTATTGTAAGCATAATTGCGAGCATTGTTGATAATGCTTGTCCTCATATTTAAATCCATTTTATTTAGCTCCTCTAGAGAAAAGCAAATAGACTCTGGGGAATTTGGATCACATAACAGTCCTCTCTCATTATCTCCGATGATCAATGGGTGATCGCAAACAGATGAAGCAATTACAAAACATCCTGATAACATTGCCTCACATAGCACTAGCGGAAGGCCCTCATAAAAACTTGGTATAACTAGAACATCGCTTTTATTGTAATAGTCATAAATGTTCTCAACTGATGGGATCCAGCTCCATTTATTTCTTACTACTTGATTATTTTCCAGAAAAAGATCCATACTATTTTGCATTTCTGTTGATCTAAAATCTTTGCTAGATCTTTTATCAATATCTCTTCTTCCGATCCAGGTAATTTTTGGAAGCCATCCGTTCCTAGATTCAAATATAGAAAGTGCTTTCATAAAGTTTAATCCATTCTTTGCATAAACTTGTCTACCAACAATCAAAATGTGCTGTATACCTTTTGATAAATTTAATTCATTTTTTCCATAGCTTATTTCATTAACATTAAATCCATTCCAAATAACTTTAATTTTATTTTTTCTCCCTGGGGTTCTTTTGATTAATTTAGCCTCATGAAAACTATTTACTACTAAAAAATTTGAAATCAGAGTTGCGATATAAAAAAGGAATCTTTTATGAAATGGGACTGGTGCATTTGAGGAACTTTCCTCACAAACAATTAAGCATGGTCTTAAAAGCCCAAATTTAGCAAAAGCTGCATAAATGCTTGGTGCATGAAGAGAGCTAATTATCACGTCAAAGTTTGATTCTTTTATGAGTCTTCTTAATTCAAAAAGAACTCCAAAAGAAAAGCCTTTTGCCTTTCTTTCAAAAATATTTATTTTAATTCCTGCCTGCTTAATTTCAGATTCATAAAAAGGGTAGTTTGAATCATAAATAAAGAACTCTACTTCATAACCTTTTTTCTTTAATCCTTTTGCTAGCTTAACTTTAAGTTTTTGAGCACCTCCACTTCCAAGGGTATCAATTACAATTAATATTTTCATATTGCCTTATTTGGAGTTGTTTTCAAATTACTTACTAAATAATTGCCAACAATATATGCCATCATAATCCAAACAATTTTCTCACTTATTGATTGGGTGAGCATAAAGTATCCTAACAAAGGGCTAGCTAGAAGTGCTGGTAATAAGATCCCATTATATTTATAAGTTAGGTAGCTTGCCTTGAAAATACGGAAAAGAAATAAAAAGAAAAAAATTAATCCTGGAATACCTGCATAAATTAAAATTTGAAGTACTATGTTATGAGGCGTTTCTCCTCCATAACCAAAATATTGAAATGTAACTAAATCGGTTCCTGACAAGCCATAACCAAAAAGAAAATTCTCACTTATCATTATTGCATATGCCACCCAAAGAACTTCCCTGCCTCCAAAATTTCCATCTCCGATAAGAGAGAATCTACTTACCAATGATGACGATTGCAAGGCAATATAAATAATAGGGAGCAAAATAATAATGCTAAGAAAAATACCACTAGCAAAACTATAGAGCTTATTCTCTGATGTGATTGTTTTTAGAATAAGCCAAATAAATGGTGCCGCTATTAGAGCTAAGATACCAGTTCTAGATGCAGTTGATAACAAAGCAATAAATAATATAAATATTAGTGGGAAGATTAAATATCTAAATTTTGTAATTTTGAGTGGATTAAAAATTATATGCACTACTAAAACTATTATTGCTACAGCTAGTTTTATAGCTAAGTCATTTGAATTGGCTCCAAACACAACAGTTCTCATAACATCATCTTTATAGAGCATAGACTCACCAAAACCTAAAAAGATGCTCATTGCCGGTATTATTGCTCCGAAAGAGTAGACAAGAAGAGCTTTGTCTAGAACTAAATTATCTTTTTGGGCATGATTCAAAATACCAATGAAAATGAAGAAATTAAGAAGAAATGCTATATCGATAACTCTTGATGAAAAGCTATTAATATTAATTATGCTAATTATGGTAAGCAAAATTATGAAAACAAACATTGGCCATAAGAAATAAAAACTTCTCTTAATGGAAAAGAATATTAGGAAACTTGGCAGTATAAGAATTAAATATAGAATTCCTGCTAATCTTGAAATTGAGAAGGTGCCTTCTAATCCTCTACCAAGAACATCAATACTTTCAAAATTTATGCTAATTGCATAAAAGTAAAGTGCAACATTTTGAAAAATTTTTCTATTTAATACCATTTCTTAAAACTAGAGATAATTAACTTTCCCAAACATTGCCAATCCAGATAAGTATTTTGAGTGTCGTGAAGGTACAATATTTAAATCTTTCATAATTCTTGAAACATAATCTTTTTTATTAATACCAAACTTAAATTCAATAATTCTTTTGTTAAATACCGCTTGATCATGATTCTGGATAAGCTTATCGTTAGACGGATCAGAAAAAATTATATTATTGTCAACAGTAATTCTAATATCATTATTATTTTCAAAATAATTCCTTTTGTATGAAACTATTAGAGATGGATTAAGATCTTTATCAAAAAAAAGTTTCTTGTTTTTGTTTTTCAATAACGCAATTTCTTGTATTTGCCTAATCTTTAGATTATTAAGCTTATTGTTAAGTTCGGGAACGTTAAAGTATTTTTTGAATCCTAATCTTCCATTTTTAATTTTTATCTCAAAAACAGGATCGCTAAGTTCTTCATCATTTCTGCCATACCACCTTAGTCTATATTTTCTTCTTTGTGCAATACCTGAAAGATTGTCTTTTACACAACTAAAGTTGTTGTCATCAAAATATAGGCTATTTATTTGTCGATCTGGATATTTCTTAAAGAAGTCTGTTTCAATGTGAAGCCATTTATTAAAAACAGAAAAATTTATTTCATTTGCTACTAGTTTAATTTCGTATCTCAAGTCATCGCTCATTTCTTCATAACACCTTCGGAATACATTTCCTCAACATCCAAATCGCTCTCAAGTATTTTAACTGCATCTACATAGAGATTTGTTCCTTTTTGACTCCTGAATGGATTATCACCACTGGTATTTGTATCAGTAAGATAAAGATTCGACTCTGTCCCAAAAATCATTTTCTTTTGATAAGTCATTGCAGCAAAAAGCTCAAAGTCTCTAATTGTTGAATTATTAATATATGTTTCGCTTGAGTCTTTTGAGGCAACACCTACTCCAATATTGAAAAATTCTCCTTCAGAAATCCTAATAAAGCTTTGCTCACCAGCTGATATGGCTTTATCCTTAACATCTCTAATCCTTATATTTTCAATATCTACTTTACTTCCTGAAAAATCAATGGCATCTCCACCGATTTTTTTTACAAAAGTATTTTTTATGATTCCCTCGCAGAAATCACAGTCAAGGCCATCTGATATTGATCTTTCAATATTTAAATTATCTATTTCTATTTCAGAATTTACTATATTGATCGAATCTTCTGCAGTTGAATCTAAGAAGTGTATATTTTTTAATAAAATGTCACTGTTATATATTGTAAATCCTCCAGTGAGATTAAGAACGCCGACTTGCATTGCGGAGGTACTTCTTACAACTAGATTCTTAATTATCGATTTACTCTCTTTATCGGATATTAAATAAAAGCCTTTCCAACTTTTATCTTTTGGAAGAAACTCTATTTGATTATTCTCAGAACCATTAAAATTTACTTTCCCTTTTACTATTAAATATGCATCTTCAGAAAATATAAGCTTTGTTCCAGCATCAATTGATAGGTTGCCATCTACAAGAAATGGACCATCAATAAACCACATACCTGGACTTATATAGAAATCTTTGTAGTTCATTTCTTTCAAAATAGTGTTATCTATCGAAGCCTCTTTCCTTAATGGGTTAAATACATCTTTAATCATTGAGGGATAAGCTTTAGTTTTTCTCGCTTCATCTTTGTAAACACTTATAACATCAATGCGGTTATCAAATATACCAACAAGATTTGTAATTATTGTAGTTGATGAGTAAATTTCTTCATCAAATGCAGGAAGAATAAATGGATTAATATTATAGGGTTCGTCATCTAAAAATATTTCTTTAATTTCTATATCAAAGGGAAGTAAATTAAAAAATTCCAAGCTACCATCTACAAAATGTCTCACATGAACAAAATCTAGAAGATCACTAAGCTGTTTTTCAGAGATATTAGTATCAGATTTAATTTTATAATTTTTATCACTAATGTACTTTAGGGTTTCCAGGATATTTTCTTTACTGCTTATTACTTTTTTTTGATTGTTCTCTAGTATTGATACCTCTTTATATTCATCTAAAGGAAATATTTCTTTGAATTTATTTAAATAATCCTCAGCATCTCTTATTCCATTTAAACTATTTAAGATAAATTTGTCGTTATTGTCTTCATTAATTGAAAATTTAAATATCTGCCTAAAGTTTAGATTAAAGTCATGATCTTTAAGAGAGTTAACAAAATTGCTATTTAAATCTGTAAATATATCCTGATCAGATGATATGGGACTTAACTCTAGTGAATAGGGATTAAAATAATATTTTGTATTGTGATCAGCTAAAGTATGGAAGCTATTCCAGAATAGCGAAGCATAGAAGAGCTCCATATGTTTTTTAGTTGAATATAAATAAGAGTGATTTTCTAAAAGTCTTTCCTGCATAACATAAGAATAGACCTTTCTGTTATGTTCATCTTCAAGATACCTTTTAGAATTATAAAAGGTTCCATGAAGTCTTGAATCAGAAAGCAAATATGAAGAAAAAACATTATCAGTAGATTTTTCATAATTTTTCCACTTTCTGTCATCAGAAAATCTAAATATTAGTGATTCTTTCTTCTGTTTTTTTTCTAAAAACTCCTTGGAAAAGTGTTCCTCTATATTCATTATTCCCCAATCATCTCCATTGACAATTACTTTTGCATAATGTGTATTAAGAGAAAGATTAGAGGTTTGATTCATTACCTGTTGAAATGCTTGCTCATATGGGTGCTGTCTTGATCTTGGTTTTTGTATTGAGAAACTATTCATTCCATAGATAGTTTTACCGTCTTTTAACTTCACTCTTAGACTTAATCTTGTATTACTTATCCAATGATCATCTAGGTCTCCTTTTAATCTAAATTTCGCTTCATATATTCTTTCGCCAAACTTAATTTCACCATTAACTTCCATTGGATCCTCTAAAAACCCCCTATTAAGCGAGCTTTCTCTATCATCAAGGATTCTCTTATAGTTCTTAAATTTAATAAAAATTTCTATATTATCCATTTCTTTATTTCTATCATCTGAAATATGATTAATTATCGATCCAGCTTTTAAAATAAGAGGATTTATTCTTTGCATAATTGATAATTCTTCTATGTTTCCTCCTTTGTCAACTAAATTTCTAGATGAGGAAAAGCCTGGATCTTTGCTCATTAAACTTTCATAAGTATTATGGAAAAAAATCGATATATTTGTTTTACTAAAAACACTTAATGTAGAGAGTACTAAAACTAATATTACTAAAACAAAAATCCTAGTATTTTCTTTTTTTTTGATCATTGCATTAAAGAAGCGGTCAATAAAAAAATCAGTTTGATTTTTTACTTATAAGATGAAATGATAGCATTTTTTTATAGTTATAAAATATGAACGCTATTGATTCAATACTAAATGCAACTTCTTCAACAGGCTTTGCTGAATTAGATCTTTTTTCAGTAATTTTTAACTTTGGTATGTGTGTCTTGATGTCTTTTATAGCTAGACTTTTCTATATTAAATATTCGACTTCACTGACTGGCAAGCACCATATAGGTACAGTTATTCCTATACTTGCTACAATTGTATTTTTAGTTATTCTTATTGTTAAATCCTCTCTTGCTCTTTCACTTGGCTTAGTGGGAGCTCTTTCAATTGTGAGGTTTAGAACTCCTATCAAGGAGCCAGAAGAACTAGTGTATTTATTTTTATCAATTGCAATTGGCTTAGGTTATGCAGCTGGTTATACCTTTTTGACAACCATGATAACTTTAGCAATATTAGGAATGATTTTCATTTGGTTATCTAATAGAAAAATTGATAATAAGAATGAATATAACTTAATCCTTTCTTGGGAAAATAATTCAATAAGCTTTGAAAAAATTACAAATGAAATCATGGAAATGTCCTCTAGCTTGAAACTTATCAGATTAAACAAGGGTCCAATTAATAAAACAGCTTCTTTTCTTATAGTTCCAACAAACGAAACAGGTATTGATTTATTGATTGAAAGAATTGAGAGTTTAGATGAAAAAATAGAAGTTAATTTTTACGAATCAAAAACTAACTGGTAACTTTAAAAAGCTCAATCTTCTTAAAATCTGATCCAAAATTATCAGCATAAACTTCTAGTGATGTTATTGATCCAATAAGCTCTTTCTTCTCATAGAGCATCTCGATCTCTAAAATTACATCATCATCACATAACTCAATATTTTTATATTGATCCCGGAGCTTCGAAAAGATGGATAAAATTTTCTTTCTTTTTTTGCCGTCAGTCAAAAAGCTAGGATGAATTTTGACTATTCCTCCTTCAGGCATTGATTTAAACAATTTCCTAAGCATAGTTTCCCACTCATTGTCTCGGATTCTTCTTTGTGCACATGTCAATCCTATGGTTTTAATGCCCATAAGTTTGGGTTTATAGAAATTTTTCAAATCATTTAAATTATCTAAAATCAACTTCTTTTCTTTTGGGACCTTTGGAAATGCATCTTTGAGTATAGAAATATATCCATAGGCATCATCTCTATACATTTGCTTAAAACTTTCAGCATGTTTATGAATTTCTTTAACTTGTTTACTAGTATTAAATGGCCTGCTGGGTCTATAGGTTGCTTGACCTTCTTCAATATATAGATGACCCCTTGAAAGTTCTGATTCTAAAATCCTATTTATTGATGGTGTTGAAATTGATTCATGAAAACACCAACTGCAATATATTAAGAATGGATTATTTTTTTTCTTTAAATCGTTAAGGACGGAATTGCTAACAGAATTTAAGCCCAATTTGATAAATAGTCTTTTGAAAATTGATTTTTTTAAGTGTTTATAATCATCTCCAATTATGGAAACATCTGTATTGCGAAGAGAATAAATAATTAGATTTTTTTTATCTATCTTAAATCTTTCAATAATTAGCCTTGCTAAAATTGCTGTTACTGGATTCACTATGAAAAAAACATGATTCCAATTTTGATCATTTGCATGGTCAATAATTGATATACTTTTGCTCTGTATTTTCAATTTGGAAATCTAGTCTTTTTCGCTCTTATAAGCTTTAAGAATTGAATTATTTTTTATTTGAATACTATCTTTCTTGGACATTTCAATAAATGAAATCTTTTCGCCAAATAAACTGTGGAATTTCAAGACCTCCCACCAAGTTGCAATCAAGCAACCATTAAACCTATAAAGTCTTTCTTCATTAAAAATTAAATCTTGAAATCTACCAGGGTTGATTAACTCAAGGCCAGATTTTGAATATGAAAACATTGGCTCCCGCTCCTCTTCAACTGAAACTACACTATCTCCTTCTGTGACTCTTAATACATTTAATGCCTTTTCAATATGATCTTTCTTTCTATTGATGGCATGCATGCTCAGAAAAATAATAATATCAGGATATGTCTTATGCTCTTCAAAGTAGTCGTCTCCCGCAAGTGCCATAAAGTCTCTGATAGGAATATTTTTTGATTTCTTAATTTTTTCTCTTTTTATCAGTCTGTGTTTGCAGACTTTACCCTCAGCAATAAGACTTTTTGAAAAGTCTAGAACTTTTTGGCTTTCCGACATTACTGTTATTTGAGTTACCTTTTTTGATTTAGAAGCATTTTTAATTGAGTGTTCTAAAAGTGAGACTCCATTTATTTTAATGTAAGGGACTCCCTCAAAGTCTGGATAAGATTCTTTAACAGGAATTACTGCCAAAACTGTCGGTGTATAATCACCCTCAAGTTTTTTTCCAACATTTTCAAATATTTTCGACCTTGCATTTAGAAGTCTTTCATTATCTTTGCTGAGAGATTCACTATGCTGTCTATAATAAAAAACTGGTGTTCGAATGCTTGTTGCGCCTATCCTATTTGAAAGTTTGTACCAAAGATCCCATCCATCTTGAGCATTTACATCTTCTGAGTA
>MDSX01064421.1_pt1 | contig 26205 bp, 26 predicted proteins | sample 811141 | NCBI WGS metagenome assembly MDSX01 (sample SAMN05326642, study PRJNA326480) | marine metagenome | isolation source: seawater | place: Atlantic Ocean: South East | collected 2010
AATGGAATAGGAAAGATATTCACGTGATCTGGAGAAGTCGGCTTCTCCCACCATGTTCCATTAAATTCACCAAATCTGATCATATCAGTTCGTCTTACTGACTCAGCAAACATTTCTCTACCTCTCTCTGCTAAAAACTCTGTCGCGTCAATAGAGCTATAAGCTGAAACACCTGCTCTGGCTCTAAGTAAGTTAACATCAGGAAGTGAAAGGTTCCAATCACCAGCTGCTCTTGCTCTTGCCTCTCCTCTCATTAAGTATACATCTCCTAATCTTATCACAGGATAGTCATTATCCATATCTGCCCTTCCTAATATCTTATATGAGAATTTAGACGGTCTTGCACCTGCTTCTCTCAAATAATTTGGAGCAAGTTCATTTAGCTGTGGAGTATAGTTTAATACAATATCTCCATCATCGGCTGCAAAATCCAAAACTGCAGAGCCACCAAAGTCAGTCTGAGGTCCTACTAAGAAGTTATTTGCTCTTCTTTTATCTCCTGCATCATAAGAGTTGTAAAACTCCTCTAAAGTCGCATAACCATTCCAAGGCTGTGAATCAAAGTTATAAGTAAATTGAGAAGAGTAATGAAGATTCATCATTGCAAAATTCATCCCTCCAGCAGTTACTTCGTCATATTCAATTGTAAATATGTTTTCCACATTGCCTTGATTATTAGATGCGAATACTGCTGCATAACCTTCTAGTAAAGTAGGATCGCTGTCTACTGCAGGCCTCTTACCTTGGTTAGTTACTGTACATCCATCTCCACAAAGCTGATAAGCGCCGCTATCAATAATATATGAAGCTGCGGCATCAGCTTTATCATACATGGCTGTCCCTACATAAACTTCAGCATTTAAATATACTTTAGTCAAAATTCCAAGAGCAGCGTATTGGTTAATTCTGTACTCATTGTTATCCGTGCCAAGGGCACTATTCGATAAATCCATAGAAGCACTTACTTCACTTATTCCTAAAGCTGCTAAAAGCTCACTTTCAACAAAGCTGAATACAGCCGCCCTATTAGATTGAGGAGCGTCGCTGCCTGGTGTTGTAATTATTTTTACATTACCAAACAAATCCATTAATCTGTAATAGAAATATGCTCTTAAAGCTCTTATTTGTGCTTCTCCATTAGCATCAAGTCCTCCAGCTAATAGCTCATTACAAGTGTTGATACCACCATATGCCTGATTCCAACTATTGTTAAACATACCATTAGTAGCATCCCATGTATGCTGATGTAATTGTATAAGAATCCCACCATCAAACCAGTCACCACCTTTAGCTCCAATTACCATTTCATCAGTAGGTAATTCTTGGATAGAATAGTGACCAAAGTGACCAGCAGAGCCATCTCTCAATTTTCCAAAAGCACCAGCAAGTGCCCCTCCACCTCCTCCGGAACCACCGCCACCGATGCCTTCTAAGGAAATGTCATTTGTAATATCACCTACTAAATCTTCTTCTAAATCAGTACAAGAAAAAGTCAGTAGAAGTGAGAAAACAAACGTGAATAGAAGTGATATTTTGTTAATCATTTTCTATAAAATTTATTTTTTTAAAAATTAATGTTTACACCTAGAGTTACTGACCTAGATGAAAAATAGTTGTTTCGTCTGTCTAGTCCTGGTGAAAGAACATCCGCATTAGTACTCTGTACATCTCCATTACCAACAGATCCAAAATCCGACAATGATGGTTCAGGATCAGTACCTGTATAACTTGTAATAACAATAGGGTTTCTAAAGTTCAAAGAAAGTCCAATTGATTCCGCAGCTGTGCCAGGCAAAGTAAATGTTCTTCCGATTGTCAAGTTATCTAACTTGAAGAAATCAGCTTTTTCTACATACAAAGAACTAAATCTTGCTTCAGAAAGATTAGGCTCTCTAAGACTTGTATTTACATAGTTATAAGACGACTGTGATGCAATAATTGGCTCGTAGAATGCTCTAAATGTATTAACAAGGCTATGGCCAAAAGCACCTCTAAAGAATGCATTTATTGTCCAATCACCTATGCTAATTTGGTTTGTCCATCCTAATTCTAAATCAGGAATTCCATTTCCAAGAATTTGGAAATCTGCATTTTCATCTAGTGCTTGTGCTTGTCCAGTATTCAACTGTCCATCACCATTAATATCAGCAAGTATAGCATTGCCACTATCATCTACACCTTGGAAAACCGGTCCCCATATGTTTCCGATTTCTTCTCCTACTGCCACTCTGATTACATCTGTTGAGTTTTGTCCTGGTGCTCCAAGTCCTGCCCTTGTTTGAGCATCTAAGACGAATTCATCTAATGTGGTCTTGTAAGTAGAAAGCACAATACCCGTAGTCCAAGAGAAGCTAGGGTCGTTAGTCACATCGTATTCTAATGATAATTCTATTCCATTTGTAGATAACTGCCCTGCATTTTCCACTCTTCTATCTACACCAAATACAGCTACATCTACTGTTCTTTCTAATATGAAATCTTCTATCGTTCTATTGTAAATGTCTAATGTTGCTCCAAACCTTCCTGATGCAAATTCAACTCCCAGATTGGTTTCATTCTTTTCTTCCCATTTCAAATCTGGATTTGCTGCTCTAGCCAACGTCGTTGTAACTGAGCCATCAGCACCGTTATTAATAGTTCTGATCTCTTGAGATAATCCATTCTGTCCAGGAAGTGAACCTGTCACACCATATCCCAATCTCACTTTGAATAAGTCTACATTGTTAAGTGACAAATACTTATTTAAATCAACTCCTACTCCGAATGCAGGGAAAATTCCCCATCTATTGTCTACACCTAATCTAGTAGATCCTTCTCTTCTCACTGATGCATTCACAAAGATTCCATCATTGATAGTCAAATTAGCTCGTCCAAAGAATGCAATAATTTTGTCATCAGGGCTAGCATTACTGTTTGCTCCAATAAATCCAGCATTCTGTAAATCCTGAGCAGTTTCAATAGCATTCGCAAAATTCAAATCATTATTTGGAAAATCTCCAATTGAAAAGAAATTATCTACAAAATTATTCTGCTGAAAAGAATATCCACCAGTAATAGTCAAATCCATGTTGCTAAAAGCACCTGTATAAGTACCATATGCTTCGTAAAGATCAAATGAATTCTGCTGGTTATAAAGATTAGCCAATCCTTTTCTGGTAGGAGAAGTAGCATTTCCTCTAAATAATGAAGTAGTAGGATAATACTGAAGTGTATTCAATGATACATCCTGCTGAGCTATTCTACCGGTGATTTTGAACTGATCCGTTATGTTATATTCTGCCGTTGCTCCATAATTGAACTCTCTTCTTTCTCCACTATTTGTATTCTGTTGTATAATCGAAACAGGGTTAAAACTGTCAAATAGACCTAGAGTTTCAAAGTAACTTCCAAATTGAGCCCCATTAAATTGGAATGGTGCGTCAGCCCCTAAAATAGGTGCAGTGGGATTATAAATGACAGCATATCTCAATGCTTCTTGAAATCCAAATTCCTGATCTCTATTTGTAAAAGATGAACTAAAAGACAATTTCAATTTATCATCCAATGCTCTTGTGCTGAAATTCAACCTAGTATTGAATTGATCAAATCCAGAATTCTTTAATATCCCTTCTTGACCTCTAATGTTTGCTGAAACTCTGAATGAAGAAGATCCAAATCCACCTGCTGCTGCAATGTTATGTATTTGTTTTGAACCATTTCTTGTTACTTCATCTACCCAGTCAGTAGTACTTCCTAGATCAGTACCTCCTGTATTAATGAATTCTGAAGCATTCATGACAGGAATACCATTAACAGCTTGGTCCAATGAAATCTGGCCATTATAAGTCAACTTCACTTTTCCATCTTTACCAGACTTTGTAGTAACCAATATAACTCCTGATGATCCTCTTGATCCATAGATTGCTGCTGCTGACCCATCTTTGAGTACATTGATCTCGGCGATGTCATTAGGATCCACATTATCTAATGAAGCTCCTACTATACCATCAACTACAACAAGAGGCTCGGTGTTAGCTCCTACTGTAGAAATACCTCTCAATCTAATTGTACTCGGACTGTTAGGGTCACCACCTCTATTGTATACTTGCAAACCAGCTACCTTTCCTTGAAGTAACTGAGCAGGATCATTAATAGGTCCTTTGTTAAATTCTTCTTCACTTATTGTTTCCACAGCTGATGTTACTTCCTTCGATCGCTGGGTACCGTATCCAGTAACCACAATTTCATTTAGGAATTTTCCAGCTGCAAGAGTCACATCTAATGAAGATTGACCTCCTACGGCAATTTCTTGATCCGCAAAACCTGTGAAAGTAAACACTAATGTGGCTCCGTCAGCCACAGTAATAGAATATGAACCATCAATATCGGTAACTGTACCGTTTGATGTTCCTTTTTCTAGCACATTGGCACCAATAAGTGCCTCTCCATCCGCATCGATAACGGTACCAGACACAGTGGACTGAGCTATACCGAAAACCGAAACAAATAGAACCATGGCAAAGGTCTGAACGACCTGAGTAAATAGTTTATTCATACGATTATATCACTATTTGGTTAATTAAATTTTCTTAGTACTATCATTCTGTAAGATAGCTGGGCAAACATAAAGAAAAAAGGTCTAGGTTATAGTAAAATTATGTGTCGATTTTTATTATGCAAACCTTTGCGCAATCATTTGTGTTAAAAAAAATTAACTTTACAGAAGAAATTAAGTCATTTGATTTATAGATGTCTTCATATGACATTTTTCTTTAATAATTAAGCCTGAGTCATTAAATGACAGGTAATTCTAATTGAGATAATCATTTTTGTCGATTGAAAAAGAGAGCAACTATTAAGGACATATCAGATTCTTTAAACTTATCTATCTCAACAGTTTCTAGAATTTTGAATGGAAAAGGAGAGTTTTCCGAGGCAACAAGATCATCAGTGCTTCAAGTAGCTAAAATGTTAGATTATAGAGCCAATAGCCTTGCAGTATCCCTAAGAAAAAATGTACCCAACAAAGTGGTAGGCGTTATTCTTCCCCAAGTAAATCACTATTTTTTTTCTTCCATACTCAATGGAATTATGACATCAAGTCATAATCAAGGCTATATGGTAATGATAGGTGAGTCATTGGATCGATCTGATTTGGAAAAAGATTTAATCAACAATTTTTCTGATCACTTTGTAGCTGGAATTATTCTTGCGCCGTCTCAAGATAAAAGAAGTGCTGAGAATATTGTAAAAATGGAAAATGAAGGCATTCCTAATGTAGTAATAGACAGGACTTATCAAAGAATAAACGGAAGCTTCGTAAAACACGATGACTTCAAGGGGGCTTTCAATGCTGTCATGCATTTACTAAATCAAGGATATGAGAAAATTGGATTGATAAAAGGCCCAGATCGATGTACCATCTCCCAAACTCGATTTGAAGGATACAAAAAAGCTTTTGAAGAAAAAGGAATAAAAATCAACTCTGATTTAATTGAATCTGCCAATCACACCGATAAGGAAGAAGGTTATTTCCTCTTCAAAAAAATGTATGAAAAGAATAAACCTGGAGCTATTTTCACAATAACTGATATGCTTGCATCAGGTGTGTTTACCTATGCTCACGAGCAAAATATAAATATTCCAAAAGACTTAGGTGTAATAGGATATAGTAATTCTCAGCTAGGTCAAGCCTTACAACCTAAGCTCACTACAGTAAATCAAAATGGCCAAGAAATGGGAGAAGTTGCACTATCCTATCTTTTAGAACAAATCAATGAGCCTACATTAAAAAGACAGCTTACATTTGATAGCGAGTTGATTATCAGAGAATCCTGCCTATCGAGTTAAATATAAAAAAGCCTTGAGTTTTGATCAACCCAAGGCTTCTTTTAAGATTTATTGATTTAAAATTATTAGTGCGCTTCTCCAGATGCCCTATAGCTTTTGGTCCAAAAATATAGAATAGCGAAAAGTACTATTAAAATAGCTGGAAATGATATCATTGTTGTCAAAGTTTCCTGACCAACAAATAGTTCTAAATCATTTCCAGTAAGATTCTGAGTTTCCCCTATAGAACGATTTCCATCTATCCATCTTCCAATAATAGGCTGCATAAAATAAGATGAAAGCATACCTACAGCTCCCACAATCGACATGCCAAGCGCCCCACTTTTAGGGATATAATCAGCTATAAAACCAATCATATTAGGCCAAAAATATGCTACTCCTAAAGCGAATACGATAGCAACTCCATATACAGCCGTACCTGTAATCTGAGTGAATAAGAACAATCCTAATGTCGCCAAAATAGCCGAACCCAGAAGAACTCCTGGAGTATTAAACCGATGTACAATATCACCACCAAAGTACCTCGCTATTGCCATTGTTCCAGTGATAAGTGCTAAAACAAGCATAGGCGCAGCTCCACTGCTACTGAGTATCAATTCTACCCATTGTGTAGGTCCAAATTCCGACTGTGCCGTGAACCACATGCAAACCATCATAAATATGAATAGAGGTGATAACATCGCCTTGAAATTTCCTGACAATGTTCCTGCTTCTTGTACCTTAGCCTTTGGCCAATCCTCGCCCCAAAACAGATATGCATAGATTATTGTTGGAATAAGAATAATCCATATTTGAGATTGCCAACTCATTCCAGCTCCAGTCATAAAATAGGAAATCAAACTTCCTAAGACGATACCTCCGGGGAACCACATATGAAATCGATTCATCATTTTACTCATGGCATTACCTTCGTAAGTGTCAGCAATCATCGGATTACATGCCGCCTCAGTACACCCATTTCCTAAACCAATCAGAAATGTAGACAACATTAAAATTCCATAACTTGAGGCATAAATTGTAAGAAGAATTCCTACTGCGTGAGCAAAAAATGCAAATTGCATAATTCTTTTACCACCGACGGTATGGTATATAAGCCCTCCCACTACCATTGAGATAGGAAAACCAAAAAACCACATTGAGTTTATTTGTCCAAGTTGCTCAGCTGATAAGCTAAGTTGTTCTCCTAGTTGTGGTAATATTCCAGCTCTAATACTAAAAGATAGAGCAGTAGTAATCAAAGCAAAACAGCTTCCTAAAAAAAGCTTTTTGGGATTGATTCCTGCAAGATTAGATGCATTGTCATTCATATGTTTATTGTTTAATCCGTTTTATAATGTTTTGATTTTAATATTTCTAAACCATATTTGATCTCCATGATCTTGAAGAGCAATATGTCCACTTTTAAAAGATCCAAAGCCACTCCAATCTTTGAATTTACTGCTTGACACTAACTCGTTCCATGCCTCATTGTGCATTTGAAATTCAACAACTTTAGTGTCATTTTGCCAAAACTCATATCTAGTATCCTTTGATTTGATCATAATAGAATTCCATTCTCCGGCAGGCTTCACATTGACAACACTTGTCTCTATCATATCATACAAATCTCCTGCACGATGAGTTACAATTTTTCCATCAGGGTGACATGAGTTGTCCAGTATTTGCATCTCGGGACCTGTACTATAAGGTGCATGATAGTCATCACTTTCTTGCACATTGTACATAATTCCACTATTACCACATTCTGATATTTTCCAATCAAGGTGAAACTCAAAATTCTCAAAAGTAGCTTTAGTCATTATATCTCCTTTGTCCTCTTGAGAGGGGTCAAACATCAATTCTCCATTGTCCTGAATACTCCAAGCAGCACCAATATTGTCCTTTTTCCATCCCTTCCATGCATCTGTAGAACTGCCATCAAATAAACTAATCCACTCATTAACTTCTTCTTGCTGATCATCCTGACTAGCCTCTGTTGTTGGTTTGTTATCGTTCTTACAAGATAATAATGCACAGCCAAGCATCAAGGCGAATATATATTTTTCCATTTTCATTTTTTGTAAATATAGATTTTGTGATTGAATTGACGAAAACGAAGAGCAATTATATATTTTAGATTGATCATCAGAATTGAAGTGGATAGACCTATTTTTGACCAATATGCAAGAATTACTTACTAATCTTCTTCCCTTATTCAAGGCTTTTCACATTATCGGATTTGTGGCTTGGTTTGCCGGAATGTTTTACCTAGTACGACTGTTTGTATACCATACAGAAGCCTTTGACAAAAAAGATCCTGACCGCAATATTCTTGTAAAAGAATTTAATGCTATGGAATGGCGAGTGTATAAGATCATTTGTAATCCAGGGATGAGTATTACATGGATTTTTGGAATCCTTATGTTATTTTGTTACGGGTTAGATTGGTTAGCAGTACAACCATGGTTGCATCTCAAATTAATTTTAGTTTTTTTACTTACAGGGTACCATCATTACAATAAAAAGATCATTAAAAAATTGGAAAATGAAATTAGGGTAATGACCTCCCAAAAATTTAGACTCTATAATGAAGTGCCTTCTATTTTCCTATTGGCAATTGTAATTTTGGCTGTTTATAAAAATGGATTGAATTATATATACGCTATTGTTGGTGTCCTGCTATTTGTATTGTTATTAGTTATTTTCACTAAGGTTTATAAAAATATACGCGAAAGAAAAACTAACTAAAAATGAAGTTTTTAAAATATCTCGGTATTCTACTTCTAATATTGATTTTAGCATATTTAGCGGCCTGTTATTTTGGACCAAAGAACATGAATGTTGAAGAATCTCAAACTTTGGAGGTTTCTGCACCATATATATTTAATTTGATCAATAACATAGAAAAATGGGAAGAATGGAATGATTGGAATTTGAAGGACACGGGAATGGTTGTGACTTATACAGATAAAAAAGAAGGTGTTGGTGCAAAAAGTACATGGACTCAATCATCATATGGTAATGGTAGTCAAGAAATAGTAGAATCGGTTGAAAATGAAAGGCTTAAAACAAAACTCAATTTTCAAGGTTGGGAAGGAGATAACTTTGGCATTTTTAACCTTGCAGCAAATGGTAATAACACTAATGTTACTTGGACTTTTGATGGAACACCTATACCATTTCTCATGAGAGGAATGATGCTTTCAGGTAAATCGTCAATGAAAGAATCCTATCAACAAGGTCTCAATAATTTAGAAAAACTGGCAAAAGAGAGGGCAAAAGGAACATACAATGGATACCAAATAAATGAAAAAAACCTTAAAAAGAAAAACTTTGTAATGAACCGTCAAGAGGTAAAAACCGCAAATATCCAGCAGTTTTATGCTACTAATTTGGGACAACTTTTTGGAAAGGTACAAGCAGCTGGAGTAGAGATAGACGGAATGCCATGTGGGTTGTTTTTCAGAATGGATGAAAGAGACGGAATGATAGATATGGCCGCAGCTATACCAGTAAAACAGGCAGTTTCACTACCCGCTACAAATTCATACTCCATCAATTCAAGAAGATCTTTACAAGTTGATTATAGAGGTAGTTATCACGGTGTAACAGAGGCACATAAGGCAATGGGTGAGTACATGAAGGATAGAAGTTTATTTCAAGATGACCCCATAATTGAAGAATATGTTACGGATCCTGGTACAGAGCCAGACCCTTCAAAATGGCTCACTAGGGTAACTTATTATTTTTCAGAATAAAGTAAAAGAAATAATTATTTATGTCATTAGTCCATTCTACAATGCTGCCTTTAGGGACTGTAGCGCCAAATTTCAATCTCCAAGACACTATTAGCGGTAGATATCTAACACTCGATGACTTAGCTTCTGAAAGAGCTACAGTTGTAATGTTTATATGTAATCATTGTCCTTTTGTCATACATGTAAACTCTGAGATCATAAGTATAGCCAATGAATACAGAAACAAGGGTGTCGCTTTCATAGCTGTAAGTTCTAATGATGTAGAAAATTACCCAGAAGATGCTCCAGACAAAATGAGTATTGTAGCCAAAGTTTTAAAGTTTCCTTTTCCATATCTATATGACAAAAGACAAACAATGGCCAAAGACTATGATGCAGCCTGTACTCCAGATTTCTACGTGTTTGATGGAGATAGAAAATTGACTTATAGAGGAAGGTTAGATGATTCAAGACCTGGCAATGGAATTTCCCTTTCTGGAACAGATTTACGAAATGCAATTGATAACACTATTATAGGCAAACAAATAGATCCACAATTGCCTAGTGCTGGATGTAATATAAAGTGGTTATAGCTTGATGCCCTTTTCGTTGTAGATCATCTTCATCACATCTCCTTCGTGACGGTCTAGGTAAGGATAAAGATCCAAACCACTGGCCATGTCTAACATATCAGGATAGTAATTGCTCGTATCCTTTACATATCTGAAAGCGTAGTACACCTCCTTTTTCGCCTCCTTACAATATTCCCCATACCTGGCACAAAGGTTCATATATGCTTCTGACAAATGTCTTCTTGGTGCTTCTCTTCTAGGAAAAATAGTTTTGGCATAATAATAACAGACTGCAGCATCGTGATAATTTTGAATCTTATTAAATTTCTTACCCCGTTTAAGCAGTTCATTGTAGTTTTCTATCATTCTTTTTCGGTTCCTCTCATCTCTCATTCGTTCATACTCTTCATGCAATTTCTCATCTATAGAAATTTCATACTTTTCCTCAACAGCTGAAAAGAAGGACTCATTACTTGACAAAAGTTGGAAAAACCAAACTATTGTCATCAATCCTAAAACTGATAAAAAAATAAGGATTCTAAATTGCCTGTTAATCATAAAATCAAATTAAACAAATTCCAAGGAATTTATATCAACCTCTGCCGCTATAATTAGGTGATTCTTTAGTAATAGTAACATTATGTGGATGACTCTCATGAATCCCCGAATTACTTATTTTGACAAATTTTGCGTTCTGAAGTGTAGGTATGTCTCCTGCTCCACAATAACCCATTCCTGATCTAAGTCCACCCGTGTATTGAACCATTACTTCTGAAAGCGTCCCTTTATATGGCACTCTTCCTTCTATTCCTTCAGGCACTAATTTTTTAGCATCGCTTTCTGCATCTTGAAAGTATCGGTCTTTTGATCCTTGAGCCATTGCACCTAAAGAGCCCATTCCTCTATATACTTTAAATTTTCTTCCTTGATAAAGAATAGTTTCTCCTGGCGCCTCTTCTGTTCCTGCAAATAATGATCCTGCCATGACTGAACTTGCTCCTGCTACTATGGCCTTTGCTATGTCACCAGTATACCTTATTCCTCCATCAGCAATAATCGGCACACCTTTTTTAGAAGCCGCCATAGACGCATTGCGAATAGCTGAAAGTTGTGGCACTCCTACACCTGCTACGATACGAGTAGTACATATACTTCCTGGCCCTACGCCAACTTTCACACCATCTACACCTGCCTCAATAAGCGCAAGAGCTCCATCTCCAGTAGCCACATTCCCACCAATTATTTGGAGCGTCTTATTTTCTTTTTTGATAGTCTTTATCATATCGAGGACTCCTTTTGAATGGCCATGTGCGGTATCAACACAAATTACATCAACTCCCACATTTTTTAGGGCTGACACACGTTCCATAGTATCAGCAGTTATTCCGACTGCCGCTCCTACTAATAGCCTTCCATGCGAGTCTTTACTAGCATTAGGGAAGTTTTCTACTTTCATTATATCCTTATAGGTAATTAATCCCATAAGAATGTTATTATCATCTACGACTGGTAATTTTTCTATTCTATGTTTCTGAAGAATTATTCTCGCTTGAGCTAATGTAGTGCCTACTGCTGTTGTGATAAGATCTTCCTTTGTCATAAGATCTTTAACCCTTAGATTGAAGTTGGTCTCAAATCGTAAATCTCTGTTAGTCAAAATTCCGACTAGAGCTCCTTTTTGGTTCACAACCGGAATGCCTCCAATTTTATAATTACTCATCATGTTGTGAGCATCTGCAATAGTAGCTTCTGGTTTTAATGTCACAGGGTCTATGATCATTCCACTTTCAGATCTTTTCACTTTTCTTACTTGCTCAGCTTGATCTTCTATAGACATATTCTTATGAATCATACTGATTCCACCTTCCCGAGCCATAGCAATTGCTAAGTTATATTCTGACACAGTATCCATGGCTGCTGAAATAATCGGCACATTAATTTGTACATCTCTTGTAAGCTTTGTGGATAAGCTTACATCACGTGGTAAAATATCCGAATATGCTGGAATGAGTAAGACGTCATCGAAGGTCAAAGCCTCCTCAATAGGCAAGGGAAATGCTGCGTTTCTTTTTTCCATGCACAAAGATACAACATGTGAAAAAATAATGTGACTTTTAAGGCCATTTGAATTTATAGTTTTGGAAATATTTAGTGACGAATACTTTATGAATATGGCTCTTAAGGAAGCTCAAAAGGCTTATGAAGAGCAAGAAGTCCCTGTAGGTGCCATTGTCGTGTCTCAAAAACAGGTGGTAGCTAAAGCATTTAATCAGACAGAAAAACTAAATGACGCGACGGCACATGCTGAAATTTTAGCCATTACCTCAGCTATGTCATTTTTAGGCAATAAGTATTTAAATGAATGTACGCTCTATGTGACTTTAGAGCCTTGTGTGATGTGTGCAGGTGCTCTTAAATGGTCCCAAATTGGAAAAATAATATTTGCTGCAGAAGATCTGAAACATGGGTTTATGCGATATGGCAAAGAATTATTGCATCCTAAAACTAAGCTTGAATATGGTGTGCTACAGCAACCATGTTCGGCCATTCTTTCCCATTTCTTTGCTGGTAAAAGAAACTTAGTCTGATTAAATAAAATCTATTGATATGATTGATAATCTAAAGCTTATTCCAGCCCATCCAGATGAAGTCGAACTTGCAACTTCACTCATTTATAGTTCAGGTCCAGCTGCATTTGAATTTGTTTTTCAAAATGAAAAATATAAAGCCTTAGATTTTTTGAGATATGCTTTCATAAAAAAGGGTGGAGAATTTAGTTACGATAATCATCATTCACTTTACTACAAAAATGAAATGGTGGGAATAGGAAGTGCCTTTAATGGAGAATCTGCTTCTAATTTTACATTTTGGGATGGCCTTAGAATTCTAAAGTTTTATGGCTTCAAGAGTTTTGGTGTTGTTAGTCACGGCCTAGGCATAGAAAAATTGATCAAACTTCCTAAATCTTCTGATACAGCATTGGCTCACATAGGGATTAAAAAAAAATTCAGAGGAAAAGGGTTTGGAACCTTTTTGATAAACGAATTAATGAAAACACAGTCCAGTAACACCAAGAAATTCGTACTTGATGTTTCAGAAGAAAACCCGAGAGCCAAAGAGTTGTACACCAATCTTGGGTTTATCGTCACTTCAAAGAATATATCCAATTTGAAAAGCAAGTATTCTAGCGTTCCCAATCATTTTAGAATGGAAATGCCTCAGATGTAACCTCTATCTTCCTATCAAGTTTTTCTTTACAAAATCATTTATAAAATCCTCTTTATAACTCGCTCCTAGAGGTATATCTACATCGTCTAAATAGATAAAATCTGTATCTATCTGAGTGATTTTTCCTATATGTATAATATAAGACTTACTAACTCTAGCAAACCGATCATGAGGAAGCTGCTTAAATGTGGTGCCCACATTCATGGCGGTCATATATTTCTTATGATCAGTACAGATCATCACATAATCCTTCATTCCTTTTATGTAGGAGATTTCATCAAAAAAGAGTCTAATAAACTTTCTATCGGCCTTGATGTAAAAGAAATCTTCCTCTGTTCTTTCAACCCCATAAAGTGCATCCTTTGAATTATAGATATCTCTTGCCTTATTTATTGATTTATAAAAACGTTCAAATTTTATAGGCTTTAAAAGATAGTCCACAACATCTAATTCGAACGCTTCCAAGGCATATTGTGGATAAGCTGTAGTGAGGATTACTTGAGCATTTATAGGTACAGCTTTTAAAAATTCTAACCCATTCAGACCAGGCATTTCAATATCTAAAAACACAAGATCAACGGATGTATTCTTTGAAAAAAAATTACTGGCTTCTAAAGCAGTAGGGAAAAGACCTATTACTTCAAGGAAGTCCACTTTGTTAATTAATAATTCCATGCCCTTTCGAGCCAATGGCTCATCATCAATTATGATGCATTTCATCAGTTGATATCTCTAGCTTAACGCTAAAAATACCATCTTTTGTAACATCTACGATAAGTGAATGCGCATCAGGATAAAGCAGCTCTAATCTCTTTTTAAGGTTTTGAAGACCAAATCCTCCTTCATCACCATTTTCAGATGGTGATACACCTATCGAATTACTTATCATAACAGCAATCTTATTGTCCTTTTCTTTTAACAATATGTCTATGGTAGATTGATCACCAGACTTAGGAACAGAATATTTAAAAGCATTCTCAACAAGTGAAATAAATAATAGTGGCTGTATTCTGGCAGACTGGTTCTGCACTATAAAACTCGTCCTGATCTCTGTATTTTCTCTGCGAATTTTTTCTAAGGCAATGTAATTCTTAATAAACTCTATTTCCTTTGAAATGAAAACTTTGTCATTCTTTTCTGCATCATAAATTTGATATCTCAATAGGTCAGACAATTGCATTATTGTCTCTGGAACCTCTTCTTGCTGAGTTTGGCTTTGAATATATATCCCGTTTAAAACATTAAAAAGAAAATGAGGATTGACTTGTTTTTTAAGATGTTGCAATTCAAAAGACAATTTTTCTTTTTCAATTTCCTTTCTCAATCTACTTTCTGACATGGCTTCTTTTAGAACTTTTACAGCTATAGCTGCAGCCATTGTCACTGAAGTCTGAACAAAAATATGTACGAAATATTCCGCATCAACACCCTCTCCTTTCCAATAAAATATTTCCATTAAGTACTCTCCTCCAAAAAGTGCAACCACTGTTAAGGTTGTTAGAAGAAGGTATTCTACTAATCTATCTTTTTTAAGAAATCTTGGGATGAGAAAATATAGATTGATATAGACAACGATCATATCAAAAACCAAACTGATAATTATACTTACATATTCATCATAAGGCTCTATCACTCCAATAAAGGATAAGAACTCGTCTAGATAAATAAATATCCAGAATAGTAAGTGTCTTATCACCCACCATTTCTTAAGGAATAATAAATTTTGAATTAGGGAATTCACCAAGATTTTATTCATAATACGAAGCTATTATTGCCTCGCATAAGTAACAAAAGGGAAAGTATAATTAAATCCACCAAAAGTATAAAAGATGGCCCCCTTAATATAAAGAGCCTCATTTAACACCTTCATTCACTCTTTATTTGAATAGAATTCGAGCAGAACTCATCATTTCTTTCAAGAAAAATGAATCCTTGAGGTCTTCAAATTCAAACAATAAATCACGGCTGAATTACTAATCATCTACACCATTAATTTATCAATTTCAAAATTGTAATCATGCAAAAATCTCTTTTTTTCATTCTAAGTTTAGTAACCATATTTTTATTCACCTCATGTACTGACGACCTAGGAGGAGGAGAATATCAAGAAGATATACAACCTACTTATTCACTAAGAAAATCATGTGCTTCCCATCAACACATGGAAAATCTACTTTCTGACCCAGAATACAAAAAACAATATGATAACCGAATAGCATCATTTAACAAAAGTAAAACTAATACATTCGAAAAAGCTTTGTGCAACAGCCCGACTATCATACCTGTAGCAATACATTACCAAGGAGTAAATAATCCAAATGCATCCTGCTTAATCGATCTTGCAAAAAAACAAGTGGATATACTAAATGCTGACTTTCAAGGTAAAAATTCAGACATCAACAAATGGACCTCAAATGCCTCTTCATCATTTCCTAGTGTAAATTTTGGAGAAACATGCCTTAAGTTTTGTATTGCGGATCAAAATCATCCTTCAGGATATGGGGTAAGTAATGGACAGCCTGCCATTACAATAAATAAAACTCAGGGTGATCAGATAAATGCTTGGAGTGGTTATCTAAATATTTACGTACAATTTGGTACGGGTGCATTAGGTTATGCTCCTCTTGGTGGAGCTGGTAACGGAGATGGAGTTGTAATAGAAGCAACAGCTTTTGGAGCGGGATCTGGATGTGGATCAGTAAGGCCAGAAAATCCTTATGACCTTGGAAGAACGACAACACACGAAGTAGGCCATTATTTGCTATTAGATCACATATGGGGTGATGGATGTGGTCAAGATGATGATGTAGCTGACACTCCAAATCAAGCAACGGACAACAGTGGGTGTCCTTCGTTAGGCATTCAATCATGCAACTCATCAGATCTCCATATGAATTATATGGATTATACTAATGATGCATGTATGTACATGTTTACAAGTGGACAATCTCAAAGAATGGAAACTTATCTGGCATCTAGTCTATCAAATCTAATCCATAAAGCGAGCTCAGTATGCTCCGAAGCTGCTCAAAACGGAGGTGGCGGAAATGGTGACGGTGGAAATGGTGATACAATTTGTGATACTCCAGAATCAAATTCTGTAAATCAAATTACACAAACAAGTGCTTATTTCAACTGGACGGGTTCCGATGATGCTATTAAATATCAACTTAGATATAGAGTACAAGGGACATCATGGACCAAAATAAATACTACTTCTCCTGAAGCTACAGTTTCAGATTTGATTCCAAATACAACGTATCAATACAGAATTAGAACAAGATGTGACTTCGGATGGACAGCCCAAACTGTTATTCAAACATTTACAACAGAAGCTGGAAATAATGAAAATGATGATGATGATAGTGGCAATACAAGTAGTAACAGCTTTAAAGTAGAAATCACATTAGATGATTTCGGATCAGAGACATCATGGTTTATTGTTGATAATGATAATAATCTGGTTGCTCAGGGTGGGCCTTATAGAGACGGAATCAATGGTCGAGTCAAGTCTAAAAATATCGAGCTAAGTAATGACTGCTATACATTTGTAATAGAAGATTATTATGGGGATGGTATCTGTTGTGACTATGGTGATGGATCGGCTAGGATTGTGAACACAAATCGTACGGTTATCGTTGAAAGTGATGGAAACTTCGGAACATATGATGAATTAAACTTCTGTATCGAAGGATCTTCTACTAAATTAGGAAAGAGAAAAAAAGATGTGAAGAAAAAAAGCCTTGCGCGAAAAAGATAAAAGAAATAAGTAATGTTTTTAGTGGTCATTCGTTTGTTCGAATGGCCATTCCTTTTAAATCAAATATGAAGGTCTGAATAAAATGTGTCAGAGGGATTTTTGACAGCTGTATGACAAAGTAGAATGTAAGAGGGTCAAATTTTGTATAGTGTTTTATAAAAGCATAGATAAAATAGACTTACATTTGGGTTTTCTATTTTATTTGTAGGAGAAATTCAGAATGAAATGACGATTAATGTTGGTGATAAAGCACCTAGCTTCTCTTTGAGAAATACAGAAAAGGAAGTTGTAAGTTCAGAAGACTTTACTGGAAAACCATTGGTTGTTCTGTTTTTTCCCTTAGCATTTACCTCAGTATGTACAAATGAACTTTGTGGAGTTCGAGATGATAAGTCTTACTATGATGGTATTGGTGCTCAGGTAATAGGGATATCAGTAGATTCTTTATTTACACTTGAAAAATTCAAAAAAGAACAAGAGTATAATTTCCCTTTACTTTCAGACTGGAACAAAGAAACATGTAGAGCTTTTGGAGCTATATATGAAGATTTTGTTTTAGAAATGAAGGGAGTAGCCAAAAGAGCGGCTTTTGTTATAGATGGAAATGGTATTGTACAATATGCAGAAGTATTGGACAGTGCTGGTGATCTGCCCAACTTTGATAAAATCAAAACTACCTTAAACAATCTGGTTTAATCTATTTTAAAACAATTGCAGGAAATGACTAAAGCAAATTCCACTCCCGATCATAATGAAAGCGTAATGACTTTAGAGTCTACAGGTACAGAAAACATGTCTCAACTTGTAGTCTATAATGACGACTATAATACTTTTGATTGGGTTATACAATGCTTTATGGAAGTATGCCATCATACTTTTGAACAGTCTGAGCAATTATCCCTAATCATTCATTTCAAAGGCAAAGCTATTGCTAAGACAGATAGTTTTGAAGAATTAAGACCTCTCAAAGATGCCCTAATAGAACGAGGTCTCTCTGCTGTCATAGAAAGTTTAAAAGAAAGCAATTAATAGCTTCTGCTTCATTTCCATTCTAATAATAAATGATATTCCCCCATCCTTTTCATGCTGATGATGATGGGTTGTTAGCTTATGGAGGAGATCTAAGTCCTTCCACTTTGCTTGCTGCTTATAGTTGGGGAATCTTTCCTTGGTATTCACAACCTCCCATTCTTTGGTGGTTTACGCATCCTAGATGTATACTGAGACCAAGTAAAGTAAAAGTTTCAAAAAGCATGAGATCCTATTTCAATCAAAAAAGATTTAAAACCACAACTGATACTTGTTTTGAACAAGTCATTAATGAATGTTCAAGAGTGAAACGAAAAAATCAAGAAACAACTTGGATATCAGAAGACATGATAAATGCCTACATCGAGCTCCATCACATAGGGCATGCACATAGCATAGAAGTTTGGGAAGAAGACCTTCTGGTAGGTGGCCTTTACGGAATAGCTATAGGTAATATCTTTTTTGGAGAATCTATGTTCTCAACAGCTTCCAATGCTTCAAAATTCGGGTTAATTACTCTATGTAGGTTTTTAGAAGAAAAAGAATTCCTACTTATTGATTGTCAACAAGAAACTGATCACATCATGTCTTTAGGAGCTGAAATTATTCCAAAAGAAGAATTTCTACATACTCTAAAAAAGAATATGGAAATATCAGTTGACACAAGTTCTTGGAAATGGAAATAAATGCTAGACAAAAAAGCCTCACATCATGAATGCAAGGCTTTTATATAACTTTATTTTGAGGACTACTTACTCTGATTCAGCAGCAGGTGCCTCAGCAGGAGTTGATTCCTTTTTGCCAAACTTGGCAAATTTCTTATTGAATTTGTCAATTCTACCCGCAGTATCTACAAATTTCATCTTACCAGTAAAGAATGGATGAGACTTATTAGAGATCTCAAGTTTGATCAAAGGATAATCATTACCATCATCCCATTTCATTGTCTCTCTTGATGGAGCACATGATTTTCCTAACCATGATTCATCACATGAGAAATCTTTGAAGATGACAGTTCTATAATTTTCTGGATGTATTCCTGCTTTCATATCTTAAAAATTGGAGCGCAAAAATATACTTTTTTATGAAAATAGTAAAGGGTCTTTGAAATGAAGTTTAAAGAGCTCCTCATTTAAATTATTCTAAGTACCAATCCTTTCAAATATGCTCCCTCTGGATGATAAATATTAGAAGGGTGATCTGCTGGTTGTGAAAGGTAATGAAGGATTTGTATTGTGCGGCCACTTTCTATCGCAGCAGCTCTAATAGTATCCGTAAATAATGATCTACTTACCACCTGAGAGCAAGAGAAAGTAAAGATCATACCCCCAGATTTTACTCGTTTGATTGCAAGAGCATTTAATCTTTTATAAGCCTGAACAGCATTATGGCGTTTTCTCTGACTTTTTGCAAATGCTGGTGGATCTACAACCAAGATATCATACTGATCATTACTCTCTTTTAGAAATTTCATCACATCAGCACAAATCTCTTTTCTTTGAGGATTGTCCATTTCTGAATTAAGGTCCATATTCTCCTTAGTCAACATGATTGCTGACTCTGAAACGTCAACAGAATCAATTTGACTTGCACCATTTTTTTGAGCATAAACACTAAAGCCTCCTGTATAACAAAAAGTATTTAATACTGATTTATTTCTTGCATAAGTTCCAAGTAATTTTCTACTATCTCTTTGATCAAGAAAAAATCCAGTTTTTTGACCTTGTACCCAGTTGACCTTAAATTTCATATCATTTTCTGATACAGTTCCATCGGCCTTATCACCTAAAAGGTGATGACTATCGAAAGAAGGTCCTAGCTTGTTTTTATCATAAATAGTATCGATTTTAGATCTATAGGTACGCCTAAGCGAATTTGCAATCTCACTTAAGTGATTGTACATCCCAACGGTGTGACATTGGATCACGGCTGAGGAGCCATAGATATCAACAATAAGTCCTGACAATCCATCACCTTCTGCATTGACTAATCTATAGCAATTTGTACTAGTATTCCCTATCAGTCCTAAAGACGATCTTAGTTCAAAAGCGAGTTGAATTCTCTCGTTCCAGAAAGTACCATCTAAAACTCTGTTTTCAAAAGATAGTATCCGCGCTGATATACTTCCATTGTGAAAGTGGCCTACTCCAAGAATATTAGCTCTGTGATCTTTTATACAAATTACTTCACCGTTGACTAAGTCTTCATCAAAAGAATGTACTCCTCCTGAAAAAATCCAAGGATGTTGACGTATAACACTTACATCTCTACCTTTTTTAAGAGTAATGCCTTTCATGGCTCCCAATGATTCTCTAATCTACAACTACAATTTTCTCAATAATATCGCCTTGGCTGATACCATCAATCACATCTAAACCATCCACAACTTTACCAAAGCAAGTATGGTTTCTATCAAGATGAGCTGTGTTCGTTCTGCTGTGACAAATAAAAAATTGCGAACCACCTGTGTTTCTTCCAGCATGTGCCATAGAAAGCACACCTTTATCATGATGCTGATTATCACCATCTAATTCACATGGAATATTATATCCAGGTCCTCCAGTACCAATACCATTAGGACATCCACCTTGTATTACAAAATCAGGAATGACTCTATGAAAAGTTAATCCATCATAAAATCCTTTTTTCGCTAAATCTGTAAAGTTTTTAACCGTTCCTGGAGCATCTTTCTCAAAGAACTCTACTTTCATTAACCCTTTATCAGTATGAATTTCTGCAGTCATTATTTATTTTTTCGTTTTGAGCTGCGAAGTAAAGGGATTTCAGAGGTCTTTCCTAGTGACATGAGCATTTAAGCTAGTACAAGAAGTGCTGTTTCTTATAAAAATTCAATGATATCATTAAAATGTCCCTTTCACATGAACTTATTCCTAAACAACCCTCTCTGATTTTTGACAATTTGACCAATAAGTATCTATATTTGCGCTCCATTTGAAAAAGATCATTTGCTATGGGCACTAATACAGAATATTTGATCCCATTCAAGGGTCTTGAAAATGGTGTACATAAATATAGATTTCAGGTAAGTACTGAATTCTTTTTAAATTTTGAAAATTCTAGAATCAAGAAAGGAAACTATATCGTTGATCTGATTTTTGACAAAAGAGATCTGATGATGATTTTAGATTTCTCTTTTCATGGAGATTATCAAGGTTCTTGCGATCGTTGTCTAACAATTATCGACATTCCAAATGAGGGAAATGATCAAATCATTGTGAAATTCCAAAATGATGTTACTCTTGATAGTAGTCAAGAAGTAGTCATTATTGAGGACGATGCTCATGAGATAGATGTATCATCCTTTATTAATAACATGATACATTTACATCTTCCATTAGTAAATAAGAGGAATTGTGAGGAGGAGGAATACAAGTTTTGTGATCATTCTTTACTTGATAAATTAGAAAGAACCCAGGAAGATGGCGATGAGGGTAGGGAGCCGGGTACCAACTGGGATGCTTTAAAAGATTTGAACTTAGATTAAAAATATTCCTGCTGTATTGTGGGAAGACAAAATAGACTAATATGGCACATCCGAAGAGTAGGATATCCAAACAAAGAAAAAGAAAGCGTAGAACGCATCAAAAGGCGACTGTACCTCAGATTGCCATTTGTAAAAATACAGGTGAGGCTCACCTTTATCATAGAGCATATGAGCATGAAGGAAATCTCTATTACAGAGGTAAAATGCTCGTCCAAGTAGAGGAAGAAGATTAATTTTTTAGAACTTTTTTCTTTTTTACTAAAGCTCCTCATTCAGTACATGGATAAGGAGCTTTTTTATTTTGTATATGTTCATTTCATTACTTAATATGAACAAGAATGTGATTATATTTCGATTTAAATCTTCAATTTCCGATTGGACATCCAATTTGAAATTTAATTGTATAATAATAAAACTAGAGGATGTCAACGAATAGTGAAAAAGTATCGATTGAAACAGAAATCCTGGAAAAACTTAAAAACTGGAAAGAAATAATTGCTAAGTATCAGGTCCCTGACAAGAAAAAAGCACTTCTTCAAATCATTACTTCCTTCGGTCCTTATGTTGGCTTATGGGTTCTCATGTATTTTAGCATGGATTGGTCCATTTGGATTACTATCGCCCTTGCTGTTATAAATTCTTTTTTTTTAGTTAGGATTTTTATCATTCAACATGATTGTGGTCATCAATCTTTTTTCAAATCAAAAAGGTTGAATAATCTTACAGGAACTTTGTGTAGTGTTTTCAGTTCTCTTCCTTATAAATACTGGGCCAAAGTTCACAATCATCATCATGGACATACTGGCCAACTCGAAGAAAGAGACATAGGTGATATAAAATTCCTAACTGTTAATGAGTACGCTTCCAAGGGTTGGGGTGGAAAGTTACAATATCGCATTTTTAGAAACCCCCTTGTCACATTTATCATCTCTCCAATTGTCTATTTTACTATTTCCAATAGATTTACTATGTTTTTCAAAGACAAGCCATGGTCTAAAGTGAAAAGATCACAAGTGATGAATAATTTGTTGATTTTGATAGTCTATATTGGCTTAGGACTCCTATTAGGGTGGAAGAAATTTCTTTTTATACAACTGGTGACCATTTTCATATTCTCTGTTATAGCATTTTGGTTTTTCTATGTACAACATCAACATGAAGAAGGTTATCAACGTTGGAAGAAAGATTGGTCGTTTTTGGTGTCGGCTATTCGAGGTTCTTCTTATTACAAACTTCCCAAAATATGGCAATGGCTAACAGGAAATATAGGCATTCATCATATCCACCACCTCAGCAGCCTTGTACCAAATTACAATTTAGAAAAGTGTATGAAAGAAAATCCAATTCTTTCTAAGTATGTAACTCACCTCACTTTTACTGAAAGTCTGGCAACAGTTAAAAACAAGCTGTGGAGTGAAGATCTTCAAAAAATGGTTGGTTGGAAAGAATACCGAATGCTTAAACAAATGGGTATGGCTTAATTATTATTTTCACGCTGCATTATACAACTCTGAAATTTGTACTCTTTGGTTCCTATTAACACTCTATTATGAAATATCATAATATGGCCTGTTGCTGCATAACTATCTTTGCAAAATGAAAAGACTTCTAGTATACTCTTTATTTTTCATTCCGTTTTTGGTTTGGGCACAAAAAACAGTCGATGTCAAATTAACCAACAATGCTCCTCAAATTGATGGTGCTCTAGATGATGACATATGGACAAAAACGACTCCTGCAGGAGACTTCTGGCAGTACTTTCCTACCGATTCAGTATTAGCTGAAGCTCAGACAGAAATTCATTTAGCCTATGACGAACAAAATTTATATGTAGGAATTAAATGCTTTGGAGCTGGAAAAGATTGGATAATTAATTCATTAAAAAGAGACTATAGAGCTGGTGGCAATGATAATATTACAATAGTCTTCGATTCATTTGATGACCGAACAAACGGATTCTTTTTTGGCATAAACCCTTTAGGCGTCATTAGAGAAGGAACAATTACAAATGGTGGAAATGGTAGAGGAGATTTCAGTTCAGCCTGGGACAATAAGTGGCAAGGCGAAGCAAAAATATATGACGAATATTATACTGCCGAAATGGAAATACCTCTAAGCACATTGAGATATAAATCAGGAAGTGATACTTGGGGAATGCACGCATATAGATTTGATACACAAAACAATGAAACTAGTGTCTGGAATCAAATACAGAGAAATCAGACCATGTTCAGTGTGGCATATTCTGGAGTTATGAAATGGGAGAAACCACTCCAGTCTGGCAGTTCAAATATTTCATTAATTCCATATGTGTCCACTAATTTTGCAAAGAATTATGAAGATGGAACACCTTCTAATTTTGATATGGCTGTCGGTGGCGATATGAAAGTTGGCATTTCGACAGGACTAAATCTAGATCTTACAGCGAATCCAGATTTTGCCCAAGTTGAAGTAGATAGACAGGTTACGAATATTGATAGATTTGAAATTTTCTTTCCTGAAAGAAGGCAGTTCTTCTTAGAAAATGCAGACCTGTTTGGTGGTTTTGGATTTTCTTCCACCAATCCTTTTTTCTCTAGAAGAATTGGTGTTGGCACCGACACCACTACGAACACAACAGTGCAAAACAGAATTTTAGGTGGCGCAAGGTTAAGCGGTAAATTAAACCAAGATTTAAGAGTAGGTCTTTTGACAATGCAAACAGCTGAAGAATCCACTCAGGGATTACCCTCTACTAATTTCACGGTTCTCTCAGCCCAACATAAACTCTGGAGAAGATCAAACATTGGATTTATTGTGGTCAACAAACAAACTGGTGATGAAGGAGAATTATTAGACGATAAGTATAATAGAGTTGCAGGAATTGATTTTAATTATGCGAATGCCGATAATTCATGGTCTGGCAAGACTTTTCTGCATTCATCATTTAGTCCGGAAACTGATGGACTGAAGCTAGCTCATGGCACAAAGCTAAGTTACAATACAAGAAGGCTAAAAATTGGCTGGGAGCACGAAATTGTCCAAGATGACTATAATGCTCAAGTAGGTTTCATAAGACGTACTGACTTTTTCAAATTGAATCCAGAAATAGAGCTTTCTTTTTATCCGTCAGAAGGCCCATTTTCTCAAATGAATTATGGCCTAACATCTACACTTTTTTCACGTCCAGGTGTAGGCCGTACAGATCAATCTACTGTAGTTTTTATGGATGGGCAGTTTAGAAATTCATCTCGATTTAATATAAATATTGGAACTACATATGTCCTTCTCACTGGTGATTTTGATCCCACAGGCACATCTTCTGAAAAGCTTGCGGCTGATACTGATTATAACTATCTATCTCTCAGGGGATTCTATTCCTCTGATCGAAGAAAGGAAATAAGTTTTAGCCTAATGCCCTATCTAGGTGAATATTTCAATGGTTTTCGAGCAGGACTCAGAGGATCCCTTAACTTCCGATTTCAGCCAAAGGGTTTTGTCAGTCTGAGTTATGCGTATAATTATTTTGATATGCCACATTTAGATGGAAAACGTGAAACATTCTTGGTCGGACCTCGAATAGACTATACACTCTCTAAAGAGATCTTTATGACTCTATTTCTACAATACAATTCACAATCAAAAAATACAAATATCAATGGGAGATTTCAATGGAGATTTGCTCCAGTATCAGACTTCTTTTTAGTATATACTGACAACTATACTACAGGAAATGTAGATGATCCTTCAAATAGATTTGCTTTTGATGTGAAGAATAGAGCGATCGTAGCTAAATTGACCTATTGGTTGAATATCTAATAATATAAAATGAAAAAGGGAATCAAATTACTTTAACTCCCTTTATATATATTCGTTTCTTCTATTCTAATTAGAATAATACTTTTCTCTATATACTGCATTAAGAACTTTGTTTCTTCTCTCTACAGAAGGTTTAGTGAAGTTTTTTCTTCTTCTCAATTCTTTGATCATACCAGTTCTTTGCACTTTTCTCTTATATCTTTTAAGAGCTCTATCTATCGACTCCTGATCTTTTACATTGATTATTAGCATAAAATATCTTTTAAAACTTGTAGTTTTTTCTTAATGGGCTGCAAAGATACCTATTCTTTCTGCTAAAGAGCAAGAAAAACATATAAAAAGTATCACAGAATAATGCAAAATCTGAATTCAATCTATTTAAATGCCAAATCCTTAGAAATGGACTTACCAAAAAAGATCAACACTAATGCAGTGATTGTAAAAATGATCATGGGTACTGTAGTTTATAATTTGCACCGTGAAGATAGTCCGCTTTTAAAGGGATGTCAATATTACACATAAAACAAAAGGTCTGAAATATACATTTCAAACCTTTTGTATATTATTTATCTAACATGAATTCAGCTCACAATGGCCTCATATTTCTTCTCGACAACGTTCCAGTTGATCACATTAAAGAATGCAGCAACATAATCCGGCCTCCTATTTTGGTAGTTCAAATAGTAAGCATGTTCCCATACATCAAGCCCTAAAATTGGAGTACCCCCGCACCCTACACCTGGCATTAAGGGATTGTCTTGATTTGGT
>MDSX01082285.1_pt1 | contig 26201 bp, 35 predicted proteins | sample 811141 | NCBI WGS metagenome assembly MDSX01 (sample SAMN05326642, study PRJNA326480) | marine metagenome | isolation source: seawater | place: Atlantic Ocean: South East | collected 2010
AACCACGTTTAATTTAACTGGTGGTGGTATTGCGTTTAATGTAGGATCTGCTACTCAACTCCTTATCTCAATAAATGGCGTAATGCAAGAACCAAATACTGCTTATAATATAGTAAGTGGTGGTTCACAAATAGAATTTACAACTGCTCCTGCTGCTGGTACAGCATTCTTTGGAGTAGCTCTTTCCGGACTTGGAGATGAAGCTACAGTAGGAGACGGTCAAATTACAGCTGCTAAATTAGAAACAGCTTTTAATAATACGCTAGCCCGTAAAGGTACGGCAATAGCACTTTCAATAGCACTAGGGTAGGAAATCATGGCAGAAGTCTTTAAAAACGCATCAGTAGTCAGTGTTAATAATTCTGGTGATTCAACTATTTACACTGCTCCATCGGGTACAACATCAATTATTCTTGGTGTAGCAATTGCGAATAAAACAAGCAGTGAAGTTACAGCAAAAATTAAATTTACTGATACATCGGCAAGTACAACAGCCGAACTTTTATCTGATGTGGGAATCCCAGGCAATACAACACTTGAAGTATTGGCAGGTCAAAAATATATTTTAGAAACAGGTGATGTCTTAGCGGCAAGGGCTGGAACAGCTACCGCTTTAGATATTACTGTAGGAATTTTGGAGCTTAGTTAATGCCATTTTTAGGTAGTACACCAGCTGATAAATATCAATCACTCGCCAAGCAAACGATTACTGGTGATGGAAGTACTGCATACACTCTAAATAGAAGTGTAACAAATGCTTATGACATGGAAGTGTTTATTAACAATGTTCGTCAAGAACCGGACACTTCATATACCGCATCTGGAAATACGATTACCTTTACGGCAGCTGTCACGGCCTCCGATTCTTGTTACTTGATTTATCAAGGTCAGTCAGTTGGATCAATTAATCCACCAGCAAATTCGGTTGGTAGTAGTCAAGTTGCAAATAATACTATAACAACTGCTCATCTTCATACTGGATTATCAGTACCAGATTCTAATATTGCGGCTATGTCAGCAAGTAAACTTACTGGCAATGTAGCTACTGCTAATATGCCTGCAGGTGCTGTATTGCAAGTTATAAGTACTGGTGGCCCAGCTGCTCAAATTACTCAAGCCGGTGCTGGTTCTGTAGAAGTTATAAATGCTACAATAACACCTAGTAGTACGTCCAGTAAAATTTATATTATGGCTACTTCTGGTGGGGTCGGTTCTGGAGGTTCAAATACTTGGATTCAGATACAGATTTTTAGAAATTCTACAAATATAAAAAATGGCCCATACGGTGGTAATCCAACGGCAGCTAATGCTCCAGAAGTGCTTGCAGTAAATCATTTAGATTCTCCAAATACTACAAGTGCAATAACATATAGATTACAATTAGAACGAGTTTCAAGTGGAACAAATGCATTTAATGCTATAGCTGCCAGATCAACAATTACACTTATGGAAATAAAACAATGACAAGATCAGTAATTAGTACCGCAGCATCAAACATTACTGGTACGTTATCGTCTACTCAAATGCCAGCTGGGAATGTGCTGCAAGTTATTTCAAATGTAATGGATGGAGATAGTTACATTGCCTCAAGTTCGCATGTTCATTTAACTGATTTAACAACAACAATAACACCAAGATCTGCTACTAGTAAAATATTTTGTACAATGCAGATATCTATATCTGCTGTAACAAGATATCATAATACAAAACTGTATAGATCAATTGGTGGTGGTTCAGATGTTCAAATTGCATATGGCGATCCCGGTAGTAATACTTCTAATCCGCCATGTTGGATGGTATTAGGAACTGGACAAGGTACAAATAAAGAATATGAACAGCGTACAATATCAGGTACTTTTCTTGATTCACCAAATACAACTAGTGCTATAGTATATAAACCTCATATTGGTGTTTATTCGGCTGCTAATACCTATGCTATTAACACATCACATTATAACAGTGGCAATTACAACGAAGTTTGGAACAATGCGCCAATAACAACATTTACAGTTATGGAGATTGCAGGATAATGCCTTTTATTGGAAAAAGCCCTAGGTCAGGTGAATTTAAGAAACTAGATAGTATTACTACCGATGGGTCAACTGCTTATAGTTTAAGTTATAACTCGGCTGCATTTGAACCATCAAATGCTGAATCTTTACTAGTTTCAGTTAATGGCGTCATGCAGGAGCCGGGAGTAGGTTATACTGTAAATGGTTCAACCATTACATTTGGTGCTGCACTTGTATCAGCTGATGTAGTTGATTTTATTACAGCTATGGGTGAAGTAGGTAATACCACAACAGTCTCTGACGCGTCTATAAATACTAATAAGTTAGGATCAAGTCTCGTAGCAGATGATACTCCTATTCGAGTTAACGATGCAGTGATAGATCAAAATGTCACAATTGCAAGTACAAAAAACGCATTCGTTGCTGGTCCAGTTCGCTTAGATGCGACAGTGACTATTGACGGAACATTAACGGTGATATAGATGGCAAGTGAATTACAAGTAACAACAATTAGAGGCGTACCAACTGGTGCTAACGCAAACCAGATCAATATTCCGTCTGGGCAAACTTTATATGCGCCAGGACATGTGATTCAAACAATATATGCTCAATCAACTTCGTTTATAACTAGTACAACTGCATCATGGGTTGAATACCTTTCATCAACTATAACTCCAAAGTTAGCAACAAGTAAAATACTAATTCAAAGTATTACCTGCTATAGTGGAGTGGATAATGCTTATTCTGCAGGAAAGTGTGGAAGAACTATTACTGGTGGAAGCGAAGTTGCTATGAGACTTGGTAATGGTGTTGATCCAGAAACTAGATTTACTGATGCTTCTTTTGGTTTACAAATGAATGGATTAGCAAATGATCAATATAAAATGTGGCACACTCCTTTTAACTTTTTTGATTCGCCTAGTACGACAAGTGCAATTACATATAAATTATATGCTAAAGCAGATGCGGCCAGTAGACAACTTAGAATAAATAGGCATCAAGCGTATCCTGGTGATGGCTATAATCCTCCTCCAAATACAACAATGATATTAACGGAGATCGCACAATGAGTACGCTTTATACTGATAACATTCGTGCAAACAATGCATCTCAAATTACTGTACCAACTGGCCAAAAGATTGTAGGAACAGATGCTGGATCTATTGTTGCACCAGGCCATATTATTCAAGTAGTCACCGCTATAAATGGAGCCGGGACTTCGACTAGTTTTACTTTTAATGGTGCTTCGCGCTTGGGGTGCATTGGCGCAGCTATAACGCCTAAGTCTGCTAATTCGTTGATTTTCATAAGTGGATTTGTTCATTGCTTTACGAATAATAGTAGTGGCCAAACCGGCGTTGGTTTTGAATTAGTTAGTCATCCAACAACCACGTTTATCAATGGAAACACTGTTGCTGTTGCTGGAACTACCCAGTTATTTCCTTATGAAGACGTTATGTTTTTAAGCGGCAGTCAGTTGATGGGTAATTGCTCATTTCAATATCAACATAGTCCAGCAAGCACAAATACAATACATTACTCTGTTGCAGTTAGTGAGAACAATGTATATGCCAATGGTACTAGCCAAATTAATTGGAGCAATGGAACAAGCGGTGGACGGTCTAAAATAGCACTAATGGAGATTGCACAATGACCGGTATCCTAAAAGTAGATCAAATTCAAAATAATACCGGTACTACTGCTATGACTATTAATAGTGATGGATATGTAAATCTTCCTCAAGCTATTGCCTTTATGGCACGAAAGACAGATGCATCAACGCATACTGCTGGTGGTAATATTACTTTCAATACTACTGTTACTTCACACTCTGGATGGAATGGGACTACTTTTACTTGTCCAATTGCTGGAAAATATAGATTTTATATGGGTGCTCATATGCAAAGTATGAGCAATTCTGGTTTTGAGATTGGAATTGCAAAAGGTGGAACTGTTGTTATTAGTGGATATGCATATAACTCAACTGCTACCAGAGAAAGAACCTCGTGTGAAGCAATAATTTCATGTAATGTTGGTGATGCAATTACTTTTAGACTTATACAAGGTGATTTGTATGCCGGTACTGGAACTGGTGGCGTTTCATGCACAGGACATCTATTAGGATAGGATGAAGACATGGCACTAACAAAACATAATAATCGAAGCTTATCAGGTTCTCTTATCGCAGGGCAAGTACCTGGCCTGCCAGATGGAACAGTTGTACAAATTGTACATCAAAGTGCAGATACAAATGGCAACAGTGTAAGTACAACATCTAGTAATTTTTCGACAGCATTTCAGGCATCAATTACACCAACGTCAGCTTCTAATAAAATTTTATGTATTGTTTCTTGTAGTATTGCAGATACTAGGTCTGGCGACCAGTTAGCAGTTGGACATAGAATGGTAAGACAAATTGCTAGTGGTGGTGACACAGAAATAACTTCACCTAAAACTGCATATTCTAATACTGAATATATTTCATTGCATCTTAGATATATAAACAGTCCAGCTGCAGCTAAGATGGTTCAAGAACACTCATTTAATGTGTTGGACTCACCAAATACTACATCAGTTTGTAACTATAAAATACAGCATAAAGCAGGAACTACTTGTACAACTGGTGGTGCTTATTTTACACTTATGGAAATCAAAGCTTAAACTATTATAAATAACAACGTAAGAATTTTTAACTTAAGGAGAATATAATTATGGCAAGTGTTGCAGAAGCACTCAATGAGTTGGGAGTCACAGAATGGGTACTTCGTGGAGAACCTACTAGTGAAGCTGAATTCACAACAATGTTCGGAAAAGTAACAGGCGCAGATGCTAATGGTTCAGCTATTGAATCATCTGATCCAGCTGACTGGGGTACCACATGGTCCGCAATCGAAGCTAAAATGACGGAAATTGATAACGCCGCTCCAATGAAAGAGCTACGTGTCCAACGTGATGCTAAATTAGCAGAGTCAGATTGGATGGGAAATAGTGATGTTACTATGGCATCAGCATGGACCACATATCGTCAAGCTCTTCGTGATCTTCCAGACGGAGCATCCCCTACTTGGGACGGTACTACTCTTGGTAATGTAACTTGGCCGACTGAACCTTCTTAAGAGAGGTTTAGCAAGTGGCATTTACTCAAGTAAGTAACGATGGTATTGCACCGAATACAGTTGCAGTTGAAGATTGTAATTGGTATTCACAAGGGGCATTACATACAACAGGTGCTTTAAAATTACCGAGAGGTAATACATCAGAAAGACCAACCACCGCAACTGGTGGGCGGGAAAGTGTCACCTTTGACTTAAAAGTAACTGCCAATGTCGCGTCAGATGCTGCTGGTTTTCTTCAAAACGAACCTTGGTTATGGTCGTGGGCTAAAAATTATAATAGAACGGCTGCAGCTACTGATGTTACAGATACGTCTAGTATAACTTTATTCAAAGGCTCAAAATACACTTTTAGAAATCATACTGTAGGTCACGGTTTATTCTTAAGGCATACTGAAAAAACTGATGCAAGCGCTGCAATGGATCAATATGCTCTTACTGCAAGTGATGGCATAGTATCTGGTACTCAAGGAGTACTTGCATCTGATACTTCAACGCCAAGTTCAATTGTATTTCAGATTCCAGACGATTATGCTTATAGCCAAGTAGTTATTCAACACGGTCAGACGGGAATGGCTAATGTCATTACTGTATCAGATCCACCGACAGAAACTCTTGGGTATATTAGACTGAATACTGATGTAGGTAATACTTTTGCAGTTCCTGAAATCTATACAGGTACAGGCTGGAAAAGTATAGCTTATGCAGATTCTGCTGGAGCACAAGAACAACCCGCTGGTACTCTTTCTATTGTAGATAATGGTTTACTTACTGGCTCAGTTGCATCAACAGTAGATGACGGGCTTATTACTACATCAACAACAACAGTAAGACAAGATGGTGGTGGAATTCTTCTCCTAGCGTTCTTATCAGATAACTTACTTGGTGTTGATTCTGGTAATGCTCTTTTTGTTCATGATGGTTCTACGCCTGGTGGCTATGAAATCATGAAAGCAGATCAGTCAAATCTTAAAGGCAATCTAGTTAATAAAAGATTTACCATGTATAGATTTGGTGCGCAAACACTTACTAGCTGCAATATTAACGGTGCTAGTACATCTAGGTTGCCTATGACAACTACAGTTGAAGATGGTATTGGTCAACTTACTTTAGAAGATTCAAATAAAAGAATTCAAATAGATAAAGACGTAACTAACTCATATATGAAATTTGAGTTAAAATTCAAAGTAAATAATACATGTGATCTACAGCTTTGGAAAAATGGTTCCAAAGTAAGTTACGCAGATTATACAGCAGAAGCTAATTTTCATCATACATTTTCGTGGATGGAACCAGTTTCTTTTGGAGACGAGTTAGAGTTTAGACTATACCATTCATCTAATTCATCAATTACAATAACAGACAACGATATACTAATCGTTGAACTTGTCGGGAGTTAAATATGGCAACGCAACTTAAAATTAGGCGGGGCACAACTGCAGAACATGCCTCATTTACTGGTGCAGAGGGTGAAATAACTCTTGATACTTCAAAGGATACATTAGTAGCACATGACAACTACACTGCAGGTGGTCTTCCAATGCTACGAGAAGACTTAAGTAATTTAGCAGCTAATAGTGTTTCGCTAAGTAAATTACAACATGGGTCAGCTACTGCAGGTCAAGTAGTTGCTGTCAATTCTGCAGCAAATGGTATAGAGTTTGCAAACTCTCCTCACTTGCCAGGACAGGTAATTAACACAACGTATTACTATAATAATACTAGATATGCTTTTTCTAATTCAAGTGATTATGTGATATTTACTACGACCTTTGTAAAACAAAGATCAAGTGCAAATAGTTATATATTGGCAACAGGAATTGGTAAAATCTTCACCACTTATTCAGACTTTACCGGCGTATATACAGATATCACAACAGCTTCAGACAGCGGTTGGAATCATACTACTAACGATTCAAAGGCATTTTCTGGATTTGCTCGAAGTGATGACGGTCAACAGTTAAACTGGGCTTTGCATAAAGTATTTGACTATTCTGCCGTAGGAGCTGGAACACATACGTTCGAAATGGGTTGGCGTACTAGAAATGGTGCAGCAGGCGATAGACCAGGCTCGGTATGGAATCCAAGCTCATTAGATGATGCGCGTACTCATGCTACTGGTTTTTGGATTACATTCACAGAAATATCAAAATAATAGGAGTATAATATGTCAGCTTTTACAGATGCAATATCAAGAATGGAAGGGTTTCTTGGATTCATTGGTGATGATCCTACAACTGAAGAAGAATACAATACAGCTTTAGCAGCAACAGATAATAATATGATAGGCCAAACAGCTTGGTTTTCTGGTACACCACCAACATGGGCAGAAATTCAAGCTAAAATTGTAGAACATCAAAATACTACAACTGGTCTTCCTGCAGTTACTGGAAAACAAAAGCTTTTAGATCTTGGTTTAACCGAAGAAGAAATTACTGCACTAATGAGGAGTGTTTAATTAAATGTCATTAGATCAAATTACATCATCGGCAATAGCAACTAACGTAGTTGGGTTACACCACTGTGATTGGTATAGTGATGCTACTTTGCTTGATGCTGGTGGTTTGAAACTTCCTGTTGGTGCAACAGCTGAAAGGCCAACTACAGTTGCTGGTGGTAGAGAAGTAGTAACCTTTGATCTGAATGTTACAGCCAACGTACCATCTAATGATCCTGGCTTTCTACAAAATGAACCTTGGCTTTGGACATGGGCAGCAAATTATAATAGAACAACTGCCGCAACTAACGTCACTGATACTTCTCCTCTTACATTCTTTAAAGGATCAACATATACATTCACTAACCAAACAGTTGGCCATGGATTATTCTTAAGACATACAGAAAAAACAGATTCAAATGATCCTATGAATGTATATGCTTTAACAGCAGCAGAAGGTATTACTTCAGGTACTCAAGGATCTACAGCATCTGCTGTTGGTTCACCATCTACAATAGTATTTACAATTCCAGATAATTATCCATATAGCCAAGTTGTAATTCAGCATGGTCAAACTGGTATGGCCAATGTTATTACAGTTTCAGATCCTCCTACAGAAACTCTAGGTTATATTCGAGTTAATACTTCTAATCTTACTGGATCAGATGAAACTACTGGTACATCTATTGAATACTATACAGGTCAAGGTTGGGCTGGTATTGGTGGATCAAATGCAAACGGAAATCTTATTGCACATCCATCAGGAACATTTGAGACAGCCGAAGACTGGAATACAGACTCAGGAACATATGATTGGAATACTGCATCAGGTTCTGAAGACTGGGGACCAGCAATAGTAACGGCTTTTGGAGCAGCTGGAGATATATCGCAAAACGCGGATAAAGCTCTTGTAGCACATGATGGATCTACTGGTGGTGGCATCCCAATGTTACGAGCTGATATGTCTAACCTTGGAACCAACTTAGTAAATACAAAATATAATTTCTTTAGATCAAATGCTGAAACTATGACGGTGTGCGGCACTACTGGTTCAAGTGGAGCTAGGCTATCATTTGATAATGCTATTGAAGTTGGTGTAAGTAATATCACTCTTTCTGATTCGAATAAAATATTTACTATAAATAAAGATGTAACGAATAGCTATTTTAAGTTTGAGATAAAAATTAAACCATCTGCTGCATGTACATTGCAAGTTTGGAAAAATGGTTCTCACTTAAGTTATTCTGACTATGATTTAGAAACAGGTTATCATGCAACAGTATCTTGGATTGAATCAGCTTCGTTTGATGATACATTTGAATTTAGGCTAAAAACAGCTGGACCGGGTTCTGTAACAAATACAGATAAAGATACATTGCTAATCGAATTCATTGGGAGTTAATAAATGGCAAAAATAGTACAAGTACGAAGAGGGACAACAGCCGGTCTCTCATCTGTTACTGGAGCAGAAGGCGAACTTTTCGTAGATACCGATAAAGAAACCCTTACTGTTCATAATAATTATCAGGCTGGTGGTTTTCCTCTACTAAGAGAAGACTTAAACAATTTAGCAGATGCTAGTATTGGAATTCAAAAAGTTAGCAAAGGTTCTAATACACCCTTTAGTGTAGCAAGAGTTAATGCTGCTGGAAGCGCAATGGAAATTGCGGCGCAAAATGGTGTTGTCGATTTTTATCACGCATGGGATAAAACTAAAACAACATTTACTGCAACTAATGCTGGGGTTCAAATGCCAGGAATGAGCATTACAATTACTCCGCAAAGCGCCAATAGTAAGTTCTACATTGTTTGGAGTTATTACCATGAAACAGCGGCAGCGGCCGCTGTAGGTATTAAGAGGGGTATCGGTGGAGCAACACCAGCTCGAGTAACAACATATGATGCAGATGCAAACTCTGGTAGTTATGGTGATCTTTCAGATAAGAACGACTATGATCCTGACACTAACTCAACGGCTGAACAGCATATGAGTTACATTATTGATGCGCCTAATACAACACAGCAAATTGTTTATCAACTTCATTGTTATTCTGGAGCAAGTACTGGATCAAATACTCGAACTTGGTATCATAACCGAACCGTTGGTTCTTATTCTTATGGATCATCAAGGTTTTCAATTTGGGAATATAGGGGTACTAACTAATGTTAATTGACAAACTAATAGCTCTTAATCCAAACGGAGTTTGGAGAGCAGACGTAGAAGCTCCATCAAATGAAGAAGAGTTTTACGCTAACACATATAAATGGAGTGAATCAACTGGTGAATGGGTTAACCTTACATCATCCGATGTTACATGGGCAGATCTTAATGTTGATCAAGTAAAAGCTGATACTGCAATGGAAATTATAAGAATGGAAAGAGGTTACAAGCTGAAAGATAGTGATTGGTCTCAAGGTGCAGATGTTCCTGACTCACTAAAAGCTGCATATACCACATATCGACAAGCCCTTAGAGACATGCCAGCAAATAACTCATCAGCAACTATTACTGATAACGATATGACTATTGCTAATGTAACTTGGCCAACTGAACCGGAGTAATAAATGCCTTTCAGACAGATACAAACAGCAGGTATTGCAGATGACGCAATTAACTCAGCCAAGATTGGTGTAGATGTTATTGTTGCGGCTGATCTTGCAGCTAACTCGGTTACTGTATCTGAAATTACAGATGGTGCAGTTACGGCTGCTAAGTTAGCGCCAGGTGCTGCGGTTCCAGATCAATCAGGACATTCAGGACAGTTTCTTACAACCGATGGTACTACTGCAGATTGGGCTTCAGTTGATGGAGCTAAAGAAGGTGTACTCTGGGAAAATAGCCAAACACTTGCAAATAGTTATTCGATACCAAATGGTAAGTCAGCAGTAACAGCTGGTCCAGTTACATTAGGATCAGGTGTTACAGTTACTCTTGGTGCAACATCAAGGTGGGTCTTAGTATGAGTTCAATTCGTTTATCAGGTACTAGTTCAGGTTATTATGATCTTACAGTTCCGGCAGTTGCTGGAACAAACAGTATTGACTTAAGTAACTTGGTTGTTAATAATACCGCTGCTAGTTTAACTGGTCCACTTACAGTTTCAGGATCACAATCACAAGCTGGATTAAAACTAAACTCTGGCGATACTAATACTGCTACGGGTGGAGCATCTCAAATTGATTTTGGTTTTAATGGAGGTGCAAACTATAGACACAATATAGCAACTCGGCATGATAGTGCAGGAATTAGAAATAACAGAATTGATATGTTTGTATGGCAAAACAGTCAAAATGCAGCTGATAACGGTAATAGACATGTTGCTAGCTTTGATGGAGCCGGTGTAACGTTTCCGAATCAGCCTATGGTGAGGATGAGTTTAGGAAGTCATTTTGGATTAAATAACGTGCATGCATCTGCCCCTGGTGGGAAAATTACTGGTTTTACTGTGCATGAAAACATAGGCAACCATTGGAATAACTCTAATAGCGATTTCACTTGTCCGGTTGCTGGTGTGTATTGCGTTGCAATCTTTTGGATTAAGTATCCGGCCTCGGGTGCTGCTCACGTAGATTTATATAAAAATAATTCGAGCTTACCTATTAGGTGGAGAGCTCCAGAAGCAGGAAACCACTATTATCAAGCTGGTGGTTCAGTATTCGTGACTTGTGCCACAAATGATATACTTCAATGGAATTACTTTGGTGCACCCGGCATACATGATGGCAACGGTCAATGGGGAATTAGATTAGTAGGATAGTCTATATAAATAACTTTGTAATTAACTTTAACTTAGGAGAAAATAAATGCCAAATATTACTGTAGCCCTTACTGATACACAGAATAAGTGTATGGAGTATGCCGCAGCTGATGTTCAAGACTGGGCCGATAATGCGCTTCACAACCGTGCACGTATTGCTCAAGACGAGATCATTGCTGCTTTAGTAGCTCACTGTAATGCGAATGAGATTGCCCTTGCAACAGGTGCAGATGCTCAAGTCGTGCAGGCCTTTGAACTAGAAGTCGTAAAGACTGCTGCTCAAAGGAATACTGAAGCTGCAGCTGCTGCGTTACCAGAATAATGAGTACACTTGAACTCGAACATCTAAAACATACGAGTTCTTCGAGCAATAACCTGTCAACTCATTCAGACGGGTCGTTGACTGTTGGGAATCTTCAGAGCTTAAATGTTCTTGGTGACCTTACAGTAGATACTTCAACATTAAAAGTAGACGCAACAAACAACAGAGTAGGTATTGGTAATACAAATCCAAGCCATCTTTTAAAAGTTGGGCCAGTTAATCAAACCGAAACTATAGCAGTTCAGTCATCCGGTGGTGGTGCAGAGACAATAATGCAATCTTATGCAGGAACAGATTCAAGAATAGGGTCTTCCGCTAACACTCCATTGAATTTGATAACAAATAGCGTAAGCAGAATGACCATTGATACTAGTGGTCGGGTCACAATGCCAAACCAACCATCTTTCTTAATGAAAAGATATAGTGGTGGGGCAACTTCTATAAGCAATAATACTGTATGGACATTTGATGAAGCTCTAACAAATGTTGGAGGATATGCAGACATTAGTAATGGAAGATTTACTGCGCCTGTAGCTGGTAACTATTGTTTTATGTGGCATAACATTGGTGAAAATTCTAGCGCTGTTTATAGAAGTTTTATAAGACTAAACGCAAGTTCAACTTGGGGAACTGGTTCTTATAGACTAGAAAGTAGAAATTATCATAGTTCTGGTTATCCAAACGCTTCTGCACAAGTTGTTGTACCTCTTGCTGCTTCAGACTATGTTGACATATATGTTACCGGCGGAAATATATACAGTGATCAAACAAATGGCGCATGGTTTTGTGGATTTTTAATAGGATAAGTTATGGCAACAAGTATTACAAACACATCAGTAACTACCGATAATCTTACAGTTGATACTAATGTCCTTCATGTCGACTCTACAAATAACAGAGTTGGTATTAATACAACTGACGGACCAGAAGCTCTTAATATTAGTGGCAATGGAAACCTTCGTTTTCAAACAACTAATACAGTAAGAATAGAATATCTTAATACTATTGGAGCTTATGCACTAGGCACAAGTGGCGGAGCAGCAATTGGATTTAATAGGCCTGCTACTGGAGACGATGAAATCTTTTTTGAAACTCATAATGGTGGTGTAAGTCACGCAGAACGTATGAGAATTAATAAAGATGGTTATGTAACTACGCCATTTCAACCATACTTTGAAGCTTGTTTTAGTACTTCTGGTTGGACTAACTATGCAACTGGTGGTACATGGGTTAAAATGGAAATGGATGCAACAATAACTAATGTTGGTGGTCATTATGATACAACAAACACAAGATTTGTTGCACCAGTTGCTGGTAAATATTTTATGAGTGCATCTGTATTTCTCAATGTAACTTGGAATAGTTCAACTCCATATCTTAGTTACCTTGGTTTCTATAAAAACAATGCTTTCTTTTCTCACTTTGGTCAAGATGTACAATCTACAGAACATATTAGACATGGTATTATAATGCCATTGGCTGCCAATGATTATGTTGATGTTAGAATACAACAAGCACAAACCCCAGCAACCAATCAGTATTATAAACTAGCAAATGGAAGAAACTATACATATTTTCATGGTATGTTGATAGGATAAAAATATGTCAAACGCAAGAAATTTAGCAAATCTTCTGAACTCGGATACTACAGTTACTTCGGCTGACATCCTTGATGGAACTGTTGCTACAGCCGATATTGCTGATAATGCAGTTACAGCAGCCAAGATTCCTGATGGTGCAATCACCGCAGCTAAAATAAACTCTGGTGTTACACTTGGTGGTGCATACTTCCAAGGAGAAAACGGAACTGTTGGAGCAACAGCAGGTAAAGGTGACATATTTAGAGTACACGAAAAAGAATTAAATACTAATGTTACAATTGCGGCTACAGATAACGCACTGGCGTCTGGCCCATTAACGGTAGCAAGTGGTATTACATTAACAATAAGTAACGGTGGGAGGCTTGCAATAGTATGAGTACATTAGCAGTAGATGCAATTCAAAACTCAGCTGGAACATCGGCACTTACCGTTAATAGTTCTGGAGAAATTTCTCTACAACAAACAACAGGAAATTCTGTTTATGCAGTTTACAGTTCAAGTAATACATGGACACCAGGTGCAAATATAGTTCCAAGTTGGGCTATGGATGTAACTATGGTTTTTACTGATGTATCACACGTTGCAAATGGCCAAGAGCCAGGACCACAAGTTTATGTTGGTGGGTCACCAGCACCAACTGGATCATATAATTATATTTGGTGGTATAATGGAAATGGTGGTACTGAAACAGTAAATGATTTTAGAACAGCAGGTCATACATGGCTTAAATCAGGAGGTTTTACTAATCCAGCTAATGTGTATGGTGGTAAAATAACATTTTCTAGAACAAATTCAAGTTCATTTATATATCACTTTGACTGTGTGATGTCAAATAAAGGATATGCTTATAGGCATGGTTGGTCAGGAACAGCAAACTTATCTGGTCCAATAACTGGATTAGGTTGGGCAGTTGGAACAGGTGGATTTGATTCTGGATCAGCAAGAGTTTATTGGAGTTAATAAATGAGTACTTTAGCAGTTAATACATTACAAGCTCAAACAGGAAGTACGGTTTCGGTACTAAGTGGTCAGACTTTGCATGCACCGGGACACGTAGTGCAAGTACTACATACTGCTTACGGAGCTCAGAGTAACTCAACAGCTGCAGCTTATGTAGATTTATGTAATATTGTGATTACACCAAAGTGTGCAGGCAGTAGCTTTTTTCTACTTGCAAATTTTTCTTGGTCGGGTAAAGGTGCTTTAAATTTATTTAGAAACTCAACACAACTACACTCACACGACACAGATCCATACATCATGTGGGGAATGAATCAAGGTTCTGCATGGAATAGTAACTCATTGAGAACAATGGTCACTGTAACAGATTATGATTCTCCGACATATACCCTAGGTAACTCTGTTACATATCATGTAAAGTATAGATCTAGAGGTACTTCTGGCGCTGATGCTGCTGGTATTAATGAAAAGACCAGTGGATCAACAATGAGTAACTTTACAGTTATGGAGATTGCACAATGAGTAATTTAAGAGTAGGTGCAATTGATTCAGTAAATGGTAACAACGCATTAGCAATTGCAGCCGACGGTTCAATGACACATGGTGGAAACGCAATGTCCACTGGCATGGTAAAACTTGCTCAAGCTGAGTGGACTACAGATACTGATGGTGTCAACTTTGATGTTTTTGATACAACTAAGTACATTAATTATAAAATGTATTGGTGGGTGGGTCATGATTCTGTAGCTGGTAACGCTACTACTACTTCTTGGTATCAAACTGGAATGTGTTTTAGAGACTCAAATGGAAACTTAGACGGCTCGGGCGCATATGATAATAACACGAGCTGGGTTCCTTCAGGAAGTACTGGTCCTAGCACTAATGCAGATAGTAACCAAGCTGGCGCGCAAAATAGAATATGGATGGCTGGAAACGGCGAACAATACGACTCGCATGGAGAAGTTTTAATTAGCATTCCTCCTAGTTCAAGTTTTAGAGCTTGTGTGAGAGGTGTATCACAATTAGTAGGAGCCCCAAGATTTCAAAACACCGCTGGTGCTAACTATTGCGAAGAGTTTTCTTCAGTGCTTATTGCTGGTTCTAATACTGATCCAACTCAATTGACAGGATTTAGATTTTGTTCATTTAGAGGAACGACCGGTAATTATAGCCAAAGAGGTTATGCTACAGTCTACGGAATAGAAAAATAAAAACGTATAAATAGTATCGAACAGTTAATTTATGGGATACTATTATGGCAAATCCAACCACAAGAGCAGAACTGATTACACATTGCCTTCGTAGGCTTGGTGAGCCCGTGCTTGAAGTTAACGTTGATGAAGATCAGTTAGAAGATCGGGTCGACGAAGCTTTACAGTTTTACCAAGAGTATCATTCAGATGCTATTGTGAAAAACTATTATAAGTATGCTATCACCGCATCTGATGTAACTAATGAGTATATTACTCTGCCTTCCACGATTACAACAGTACAAAGAATTTTTCCAATTGATAGTTCTGCATCAAGCAATAATATGTTTAGTGCACGATATCAATTGAGGCTTAATGACATTTATGATCTAGGTTTTATTGGATCACTTGCTCATTATGAACAGACACAACAGTACCTATCAATGCTTGACATGAAGTTGAATGGTGCAGAACAAGTAAGATTTAATCGAAATTCAAACAGACTTTATATTGATGTAGATTGGTCTGCAGATTTACCAGTTGGTAAGTTTATTGTAGTAGATTGTATGTCAGTTATAGATCCAAATGCTCATGTAGAAGTATATAATGATCTGTTTCTTAAAAGATACACAACAGCTCTTATCAAAAGGCAGTGGGGTCAAAACCTATCTAAGTTCGAAGGTATGCAATTGCCTGGCGGAGTTCAGATAAATGGCCGACAGTATTTAGAAGAAGCAAATGCGGAGATTGATAAAATCGAAGAAGAGATGCAGTTAAAGTATGAAGCAATGCCAGAATTCTATGTAGGATAACAACATGGCAACTAATGTATATTTCAGCCCTAAGGTAAAAACTGAGCAAAACTTATATGAAGATATAGTCATAGAATCTTTAAAGATGTATGGCCAAGATGTTCATTATATTCCGCGTCAGTTAATTACTCGTGATGAACTTTTGAATGAAGACTATTCTAAGTTTACCGATGCTTATACGATAGAAATGTACATTGAAACTTCTGAAGGCTTTGCAGGTGAAGGAGACCTACTTGGAAAGTTTGGAGTTGAAATACGAGATCAAGCTACATTTGTAGTGGCTAAGAAACGTTGGGAAAACTTAGTAGGGTTTTACAATAACTCACTTAATGATCAAAGACCAAGTGAAGGTGATTTAATATATTTACCACTTTCTAGATCTTTATTTGAAATACGATTTGTAGAACACGAGCAGCCATTCTATCAATTAAATAATTTACCAACATATAAGTTGGAATGTGAGTTATTTGAATACTCTAATGAAGAACTTGAAACTGGTATACGTGAAGTTGATGAACTACAAGAACGTTACTCATATCAGCAGATATTTACAGTCAATAATGGATCAGGTCATTTTGCACCAGGTGAAACAGTTAAACAAGATACTGGTGAAGTTGATGCCCTTGGAGCTATTATTTACGTAACAGCCGAAGTTGTAGAGTTTACTCAAACGGCTGGAATTGGTAAGCTTACACTGATCAATGAAATAGGTAGTGATGGAACAGCTCGTAAGTTCAAAGTAGATGCTGTAAAAACTATAGTAGGTGCTGATTCTGCAGCTGCGTGGTATATACAAATTGATGCTTCTGAACTAGATATGACTGGTGATCCATATGCACAAAACCAAGATTTTGAAACTAGTGGTGATGCAATCATTGACTTCTCAGAATCCAATCCATTCGGAGAAATTACATAATGTTTGGAACATATTTCTATCATGCAGCCATACGCCGAACGATATCAGTATTTGGTACTATATTCAATAATATTGAAATACATAAAGATGACGCAGCTGGCAAAATACTGCAAACAATAAAGGTACCACTGGCTTATGGACCTAGGTCTAAGTTTTTGGCAAGAGTACAAGATCAACCTAATCTAAATGATTCAAGGTTAGCTATTAAGTTACCAAGAATGTCTTTTGAAATAACTTCAATGACATATGATACTACACAAACAGTAAATAAAACAAATGAAATTAGAGTTGGTTCTATTACAAATAACACTCGTAACTCTGTAAGAACACCAACGCCATATCGTCTTGGAATTCAATTAAATATTATGACAAAGAATCAAGATGAAGCTTTGCAGATTCTTGAACAGATACTACCAACATTTAAACCAGACTATACAGTAACTATTAATGAAGTTCCTCAAATTGGTATCAAATCAGATATTCCAATTGTATTAACTGGTGTAACAATGAATGATGATTATGAAGGAGACTTTGTAACTAGACGTGCTATTATCTACTCACTTGAATTTGAGACACGAGTTAATTTCTACGAAGCTGTACAGAATAAGAAAACAATACGTAAAGTAACTAATGACTTCTTCGATTTTGATGCTCAGAATAATAACCTATTAGAACGTCAAACAGTTACTACTAATCCTACGACTGCTGACATAACTGATACATACACTTATGATGTTTTATATCCATTCCCTGCTGTAGCTGAGAATATTAGAACTGTTATAGATAATAATATAGGAAATTATATTGTAGGTGAAACTGTGACAGGAGCTATTTCAGGATCAACTGGAGTAGTAAAATCATGGGATAATGGTGGTAAAATATTGGTGGTAGAACTACCATCTGCGTATTTCTCAATTGATGAAAACTTGGTTGGAACGAATTCTGGAGCAGTCGGAAACGTACAATCAGCAACGAATGTGTATATATAATGTCTAAAGATATTGAAGAAGATTATGACTTTGCTAGATCACAATATTATAATTTAGCAGAAAAAGGTAATGAAGCAATTGACTTAATGATGGACTTAGCCCGTGAGTCAGAACATCCACGAGCATTTGAAGTATTATCAACTGCCATTAAGCAAAATGCTGATGTTGCAGACAAGTTAATGAAATTACATAAAGAACGTAAAGAGGTGGAAACATCTACTGCAGCTCTTCCTAATAGTATGACACAGAATAATCTTTATGTAGGATCAGCTACTGATTTACAGAAGATGCTTATTCAAAAAGCGAAAGACAAAGAGACAGTAATTGAATCAGACACGAATAAAGAATAGCGAACTCGGATACTTAGGTAACCCTAATATCAAAAGAGACGGTGTTGAACAGGGTTGGTCCTCTGAAGAAATACGTGAATACGCTTTATGTATGAAAGATCCTGTATATTTTGCAAAGAAGTATCTTAAGGTTATATCCCTTGATCAAGGACTAGTTGATTTCAATCTTTATGATTATCAAGAAAAAATGTTTACGCATTTTAATGATAATAGATTCTCTATTGTATTAGCATGTCGCCAATCTGGTAAATCAATATCATCTGTCGGTTATCTAGTATGGTATGCTATATTTCATCCTGAAAAAACTATTGCTGTCCTAGCTAACAAAGGCGCAACTGCGCGAGAAATGCTAGCTCGAGTTACGCTTATGTTAGAGAATATTCCATTCTTTCTTCAGCCAGGTTGTAAAGCTGTAAATAAAGGATCCCTCGAATTTAGTAACAATTCTAGAATTATTGCAGCTGCAACGAGTGGTAGTTCTATTCGTGGCTTATCTGTTAACTTGCTATTTCTTGATGAGTTTGCATTTGTTGAAAATGCTACAGAATTCTATACATCAACTTATCCTGTTGTTTCAGCTGGTAAAGATACAAAAGTTATTATTACATCAACCGCAAATGGATTAGGTAATATTTACCATAAATTATGGGAAGGTGCTGTTCAACAGACAAATGAGTTTAAACCATTTAGAATCGATTGGTGGGATGTGCCTGGTCGCGATGATGAATGGAAAAGACAAACAGTATCTAATACTTCTGAACTTCAGTTTGACCAAGAGTTTGGCAATAACTTTCATGGAACAGGTAACACATTAATTTCTGGTAATAAGCTTTTAGAAATGAAAGCAAAAGCACCGATCTATACACAAGATCAAACATTAAGTGTATATGAAAGACCCGATAAATCTAAAAATTATATGATGTTTGTGGATGTTGCGAAGGGAAGAGGTCAAGACTATTCTACTTTTAATTTAATCGATATCAGTGCCAAACCTTTTAAACAGGTTGCTGTCTATCGCGACAATACTATCTCGCCTCTACTCTTCCCTGATATTATATATAAGTATGCAAAAACCTACAATGATGCATATGTTGTTATTGAGTCAAATGATCAAGGATCTGTAGTTTGCAATGGTTTATATTACGAGCTAGAATACGAAAATGTATTTGTAGAATCAATGGTTAAAAAGAACGCTGTTGGTGTAGAAATGACTCGTAAAGTTAAACGCATTGGTTGTTCTAATATCAAAGATCTTGTTGAAAGAGATCAGATTGAAATTGTAGATGCAGAAACTATTATAGAATTTTCAACGTTTTGTGCACGAGGGTCTAGTTATGAAGCTAGTGATGGTAACCATGATGACCTTGTAATGAATTTTGTTTTATTTGGTTGGTTTGTTTCTACTAATATGTTTAATGATATGACTGACATTAGTATTAAACAAATGATGTATAATGAACAAATGAGGCATATTGAGGACGAGTTAGTACCATTCGGTATAGTAGATAACGGTGTCCAAGAAAAAACAGAAGTAATTGATGGTGATAGATGGGAAGTTGGTGAGCCAACAGAACTTTTCTAAATATCACTTTTTTATAAATAACTACGTGAACAACCGTATTATGATAATCTTTTAATGTTAACTAAGGGGAAATACACATGAGCTTCCAAGTCTCTCCAGGTGTGCGCGTACGTGAGATTGATCTCACCAACGTAGTTCCTGCTGTTTCTTCTTCTATTGGTGCATTCGCGGGAGCATTCTCGTGGGGTCCAGTTGAAGAGGTACGTCAGGTAACTTCCGAGAAAAACTTGGCCGAAACGTTTGGTGTTCCAAGCCTCACTAATAACACATCTTATTTTACTGCTGCAGGATTCCTTCAGTATGGTAATAACCTTCAAGTAGTAAGATGCGAGACTAGTGCGCTTAAAAACGCTATTGCGGATAGTACAGGCACTGCCGTACTTATCAAGGGTCAAGAAAACTACAACGCAGCCTATTCTGCCGGTCAGGCCACAGTTGGTCCGTGGGCAGCCAAATATCCAGGTACACTGGGTAACTCACTTAAAGTAGAAATTTGTGCACCTGGGCATTACGCCACATGGACAAATGCAGCTAATTTCGATTCATCACCAGGTACTAGTGAATACGCAGAAAGTCAAGGCGTATCTGGTGCACTTGATGAACTCCACATTATCGTCATTGACGAGGGTGGACAATGGACTGGTACTGCCGGTTCTATTTTAGAAAAATTTGCTTTCGTATCTCAAGCGGCAGATGCAAAACTAGCAAATGGTGAGTCAAACTTCTATAAAGACGTAATCAATGCTAAGTCTGCCTACGTATGGTGGATGGATCATGATGCAGTCCTTACAGACGCAGGTACATCACTTAGCACTTCTGCTAGTGGCTTTGCATTTACAGGTTCAAGTACTGTAATTACTGATTCACTTTCACTAGGTGTTGACGATAACACTTTAACTGCAGCTGCTATTCAAACAGGTTTTGATCTGTTAGAAGATTCAGAAACAATCGATGTAAATATGCTAATTTGTCCTCCATTGGATAATACACTAGCTAATGCATCATCGGCCTGTATTGCGGTTGCCAATGATCTCATTGCAATTGCTTCAGCAAGAAAAGATTGTATTGCAGTCATTTCACCACCAGTCGCATTTACTACTAATCCTGCAGGACAATCAATCACTGATGTTAACGGTGGTTCTGTTTCAGCTACAGCAGTAAATAACGTGGTGGCATTTGCAGATTACCTTACATCAAGTTCATATGGAACATGCGATTCAACAGCATTAAAAGTATACGATAAGTATAACGATGCGTTTATTGACATTCCATCAAGTGGACATGTTGCTGGTCTTATGGCAAATACAGACACCGTTGCAGATGCATGGTTTTCACCAGCAGGCTTTACACGAGGTCAAGTACTAGGCGTAACACGCGTAGCATTTAATCCAAAGAAAGCTGAACGTGATACATTGTACAAAGCAAGGGTTAATCCTATTGTTTCGTTTCCTGGCGAAGGTACCGTTCTTTTCGGTGATAAGACACTCTTGTCTCGTCCTTCTGCTTTCGATCGAATCAATGTACGTAGACTATTCATGGTATTGGAAAAAGCGGTTGCAACTGCTTCTAAATTCCAACTCTTTGAATTCAACGACGAGTTTACACGGGCTCAGTTCCGTAACTTAGTTGAGCCGTTCTTACGGGAGGTCAAAGGTCGCAGGGGTATTACAGACTTTAAAGTAGTCTGTGATGATACAAACAACACTAGTCAAGTAATTGATGCTAATGAGTTTGTTTGTGACATCTATATTAAGCCTGCTCGTTCTATTAACTTTATCACATTGAACTTCATCGCCACGCGTACTGGTGTTGATTTCGATGAGATTGCAGGTTAGGAGGATAGACAATGGCAATTTTAGGCGTAGATGATTTCAAATCCAAACTTGTAGGAGGTGGCGCTCGTGCTAACCTTTTCAAGGCAACCATTAACTTTCCATCTTATGCAGACGGCGATGTAGAACTTACTTCGTTTATGTGTAAGGGTGCAGCTCTTCCAGCTTCTATCGTTGCACCGATTGTAGTTCCTTTCAGAGGACGTCAACTGCAAATTGCAGGTGATCGTACTTTTGAGCCATGGACTGTTACAATCATTAACGATGTAAATATGGAAGTGCGTAATGCATTTGAACGCTGGATGAATGGTATCAATGAGCATAACAATAATACTGGTTTGACTAATCCGTTGGATTATCAAGCAGACATGGTTGTAGAGCAGCTTAATAAAGCTGGTGTTTCAACTAAGCGTTATGACTTACGTGGTACATTCCCAACTAATATCTCTCAAATCGAACTTTCATACGATACTGAAAATGCGATTGAAGAGTTTACTGTTGAGCTCCAAGTTCAGTACTGGGAGTCCGGAACCACTACTTAGTAGTGTTATAAATAGTACTAGAGGCGGTCAAGTATCGCCTCTAGTTAACTAGTTAGGAAAATATTATGGCAGAATTATTCGGCTTTGAAATAAAAAGAAAAGATCAAGAGAAAGAAGATGCAAAGAAGGTTTCCTTTGTTGCACCTGAATCTGATGATGGTCTAGGATATGTTGTGAATGCTGGTGGTCACTTTGGTCAGTACGTTGACATGGAAGGTGATAAGGCTAAAACAGATCAACAACAAATTATCAAGTATAGAAACTTGGCAATGCAGCCTGAATGCGATGCTGCAATTGAAGATATTGTTAACGAATCTATTGTAGCCGATGATGATTCAGCACCCGTATCCTTAAAGATGGATGACTTAGATCAGTCAGACAAGATCAAAAAATTAATTAGTGAAGAATTCCAAACAGTTGTCGAACTGTTAAATATGAATTGGCAAGGACACGATATCTTCCGTAGATGGTATATTGATGGCCGGCTTTACTATCACAAGATTATCGACGAGAAAAACCCAAAGGCTGGTATTATTGAGCTACGAAATGTAGACCCAATTAAGATCCGTAAGATCCGTGAAGTACAAGAAGAAAAGGATCCTACAACTGGTACTAAAATGATTAAAGGTGTAAAAGAATATTACCTTTATCAAAACAACACTATGTCAAAGTCATCTCAAGGATTAAAAATTTCGAAAGATGCTATTACATATGTAACATCAGGTGTATTAGATCCAAGTCGTAAACGAGTACTTTCTTATTTAGATAAGGCAATGAAGACTGTTAATCAGCTTCGTATGCTTGAAGATTCCTTAGTCATTTATCGTTTGTCAAGAGCACCTGAACGTCGTATATTCTATATTGATGTAGGTAACTTGCCAAAAGGTAAAGCTGAAGAATACCTAAGAAACATTATGACGAAGTATCGTAACAAGTTAGTATACAATGCTTCAACTGGAGAAATGCAAGATGATCGTAAACACATGTCAATGTTAGAGGACTTCTGGTTACCGCGTAGAGAAGGTGGTCGAGGTACAGAGATTACAACACTACCAGGAGGGGAAAACCTCGGGCAGATCGACGATATCGTCTACTTCCAAAAGAAACTATATAAGTCTCTCAACGTCCCAGTCAACAGACTCGAACAAGAAGCACAATTCTCCTTGGGTCGATCTTCTGAGATAACAAGGGATGAGCTAAAATTCCAGAAGTTTATTAATAGACTTCGTAAACGTTTTTCTATGTTATTCATGGATTTGCTACAAACGCAGTTAGTGCTTAAGGGTATTGTTACTGAAGAAGAGTGGCGGGAAATGAAACAATTTATTAATATTGACTACCAAAAAGATACTCACTTCTCAGAACTAAAAGAATCTGAATTGTTAAGAGAACGTCTTGGTACTCTTCGTGAAATGGATGAGTATGTTGGTAAGTACTTCTCTGCAGAATGGTTACGTAAAAATGTTCTTATGCAGTCAGAAGAAGATATTAAAATGATTGACGATCAAATCGCTAGTGAAGGTGAGGATCAACCATCAGATGAAGAAGATGATACTGATTTGGATGTAGAAAACTAAGAAATTATAAATAAACAATAGTAACAGGAGTGAAATATTATTATGGCCACTACAGAAGAATTGATTGACACCCTAGGTAAAGGGGATATGGTTCAAGCAGGACAAGCATTTACTGATTTAATGAATGCTAAAGTCCAAGACAGTTTAAACGATCGCAAGGTCGAATTAGGACAGCAAATGCATCTCTCTCCAGAAGAGATTGAAGCAATGAATGCAGAAGCTGAGCCTGATGAAGAAGAATTAGAAGACGAAGACGAAACTGAGGAAGATTCTGAAGATGAAACCGAAGAAGAATTAGAGGAAGTTGAAGATGAAGACATTCAACCAGATTCGACAGAGTCTTAACGAAGCTATAAAGCTTGCGTCTGGAGAAAAAGAAGTTAAAAGTATGAAAGTTGGAAAAGGTAAGAAGTATCCAGCCGTTATTACTAAAAAAGGAAGTTATTTTTGTGCATATATTGATGGTGATAAACTAGATCAGTTTAAAAGTCAAAAAGAAGCAGAAAAAGCAATTATGGATTTTACCAAGTTGATGGACAAATAAAAATGAAGTTAATCACGGAACATATCGAAGACGTACAGGTTATTACCGAAGCTAAAAAAGACGGTAGTAAAAAGTACATCATTGAAGGTATTTTTATGCAGGCAAACAAGCCTAATAGAAATGGTCGTATGTATCCTCGTGAAATCCTAGAATCAGCGGTTAACAAATATGTAACCGAACAAGTTTCCAAAGGTAGAGCCGTTGGTGAGTTAAATCACCCTGAAGGGCCTACCATTAATTTGGATAAAGTATCTCACAAGATTACCGAACTTTCGTGGGACGGTAATAATGTTGTGGGTAAGGCAACTATTTTGGATACTCCAATGGGTTTGATCGTACAAGGTCTGCTCGATGGTGAGGTTCAAGTGGGTGTCTCAAGTCGTGGAATGGGTAGTCTTGCTAATAAAGGCGGAGTGAATGTCGTAAATAATGACTTCATGTTAAATGCCGTGGATATCGTACAAGACCCATCTGCACCAGAAGCTTTCGTCAATGGCGTAATGGAAGGTGTAGAATGGATCTTTGAAAATGGTATATTCAAACAGCAAGAAATTGAACAGTTCGAGACAGAGATCAAAAGAGCTCCAAATGCAGATATGCAAGTAAAAGCTTTCAAAGATTTCCTCTCAAAACTTTAACTCTGAGGGAGTAAATAAATGTCTGATGAAAATCAAATAGACATCGAAGATACACTCCAAGATGAACTCGTGACTGATACTGTTGAAGTTTCTAATGAGGATAATCTTGAAGAAGCTGCTACCGCGGATCCTAAAGCCGATGGTGTAAAAGCTGCTGCCGAGACAGACAAAGCAATTGATGCGTCTGCTCCTAAGCAAGCTCCAGTGCCAAAGACTAAGGCCGCAATGGTAAATGCTATGTACAAAGAGATGTCAAAAATGAATAAAGAAAAGCTCATGGCGTCCTATAATAAAGTGATGAACAATGAGAGCGTAGAAGCTGATGATGCTGAAGGAATCTTCGAAGAAGATCTTACTGCATTAGTTGATTCTGAAGCTACATTGTCAGAAGGTTTTAGGGACAAAGCTGAGATCATTTTTGAAGCTGCACTAAAGTCAAAGATCGGAGAGCACGTTGAGCGTCTCGAAGAATCTTATGCTGATGAGCTAGCTGAAGAAACCACTCGAATCCACAACGATCTCGTAGAGAAAGTTGATGGCTACCTAAACTACGTCGTAGAAAACTGGATGGATGATAATAAACTGGCGATTGAAACTGGTCTTCGTACCGAGATCTCCGAGTCATTCATGAAGTCGTTACACGGTGTATTCACTGAGCATTACATTGATGTTCCTGAAGGTAAGGTCGATTTAGTTGATGAACTATCAACTGAAAAAGACAACCTTGAAGAGCAGGTTAATGCCACAATCGCTGATAACGTTGCACTTAAAGAGCAAGTTGAAAAACTTAATCGTATCGTTATCGTTAACGAAGCTTCTGCCGGTCTTTCTGAGGCCCAAGCTGATAAGCTTAAGTCTTTGGTATCTGATGTCGATGCCGATGATGCTGATGCATTCGCTGCAAAAGTTGAGTCTGTAAAAGAATCATATTTCAAGACTAAAGTAACCTCAAATGATGCTACTGAAGAAGTTATTGCCGAAGGCGCCGATCAAGAGATCGAAGTTTCTGGTTCAATGGCTCACTAC
>MDSX01061296.1_pt1 | contig 26184 bp, 28 predicted proteins | sample 811141 | NCBI WGS metagenome assembly MDSX01 (sample SAMN05326642, study PRJNA326480) | marine metagenome | isolation source: seawater | place: Atlantic Ocean: South East | collected 2010
CTCCTTGTTTTCCTCTATTTGAGCAAGTGCATCAATGGTAATCCGTTTATCTGCATCACGTCGATCGGTATTGTAAGTTTCTATATCAATGGCATATTCGGCTGCTAAATTAATATCGGTTTCACATAGTAACGTAACTGCATGATTACCATGTTTCATTCTTCCAGCTGCATTAATTCTTGGGGCGATAATGAATACGACATCGGTTATGGTTAGTTTTTCTTTTTTTACTTGCTTTAAAATGGCTTCAAATCCTGGACGGGGATTTTCATTTATAACTTTTAAACCATGATAAGCAAGTATTCTATTTTCTCCTACTATAGGGACAATATCAGCACCAATGGCAGTTGCTACTAAATCTAAATACAAAACTAAATTATTAATGGTTTCTCCTTTTTTAGATGCCAATGCTTGTATGAGTTTAAAACCCACTCCACAGCCACATAATTCTTTAAAAGGGTACTCACAATCTTCTTGTTTAGGGTCTAAAACTGCCTTTGCTTTCGGAATTTCAGCTCCCGGTCTATGATGATCACAAATAATAAAATCAACCCCTTTTTTAGTAGCATAAGCTACTTTATCGATGGCTTTAATACCACAATCTAAAGCAATAATTAATGAAAAATTATTGTTTTCAGCAAAATCAATTCCTTTATAGGAAATCCCATAACCCTCATCATATCTATCTGGAATGTATGTGGCAACATTTAGGTAAAATGACAACAAATAAGAAGACATTAAGGCAACACTTGTAGTACCATCTACATCGTAATCTCCGTACACTAAAATGTTTTCTTGATTTTCAACGGCTTCTTCAATTCTAGCAACTGCTTTTTCCATATCCTTCATTAAAAAAGGATCATGCAAGTCGTGTAAATCGGGTCTAAAAAAGTTTTTAGCTTCTTCAAAAGTCTCTATTCCCCGCTGTGCTAATAAAAAGGAAGTCGTCAAATCGACCGCTAACTCCTGAGATAAACGAGCAACTTTAATTGGATCTGGTTTTGGTTTTATAGTCCAACGCATAAAGGCATTAAATTAAGATTAATCTTATAAAAGGGAAGCTGTAGGTAAAAGTAACTAGAATCCTATATATGACATTAAAAATTAAAGCTTATTCATTAAAATGAATTGCAATAGTAACCTCAGCAAAGGCTCTAAACATTTTAATTACGCCACAATAACGTTCTTCCGACAACGAAACTGCTTTTTTAATCTTTTCTTTGTTTAAATCTGTTCCTGTAAAGTAATAATCAATACTTACTTTATCATAATACTTTGGGTGCTCCTCTGTCAATTCACCATTTACGATCACTTTAAAATCCTCAATTTCAACACGCATTTTTTTAAATAAAGACAATAGATCCAATCCTGTGCAACCCCCAAGAGAGGACAACATTAAAGCTTTGGGACTCAATCCTTGATTACTTCCTCCAGAATCAGGACCTGATTCCATTAACAGATTTTTTCCCAGAGGATTATCAGATTCAAAAAGCATCTTATTCTTCCATGTTGTCGTTACTTTATGTCCCATCTTTTATTAAGTTTTATACTTTACAAGTTTACGAAAATGAAAGCTTATAAAAAACTAATGCATTTTGTGTTTGAAAAGATAATTATTTCTTGCCTCCAACTACCAAGACTATTTCGCCTTTAGGAGGTTTTACTGTATAATAAGCTAAAACTTCAGTGGCTTTACCACGAATAGTTTCTTCGTGTAATTTGGTAATTTCTCTAGACACTGAAACTGACCTGTCAGAACCAAAATACTCTACAATATGGCCAAGTGTTTTAAGAAGTTTATGAGGAGATTCATAAAAAATTATGGTTCGTGTTTCTTCTGCTAAAAACAATAGTCTAGTTTGCCTTCCTTTTTTAACTGGGAGAAAGCCTTCAAAAACAAATTTATCGTTTGGTAAACCACTATTTACTAAAGCAGGTACAAAAGCCGTAGCTCCTGGTAAACAATCTACCTCTATTGCAACTTCCACACAAGCACGGGTTAATAAAAATCCTGGATCACTAATTGCAGGAGTGCCTGCATCACTTATTAAAGCGACCGTTTCTCCATTTATTATTCTTCTTACTACATGATCAACCGTCTTGTGTTCATTATGCATGTGATGAGATTGCATGTATGTAGAAATATCGTAATACTTTAGTAATTTTCCACTTGTGCGAGTGTCCTCGGCGAGTATTAAATCCACTTCTTTTAAAACTTCAATAGCTCTAAAAGTAATGTCCTTTAGGTTGCCGATTGGAGTAGGTACTAAATAAAGTTTACCCATCATATTAGTTAAATCGTTTTTCAATTATTGATAAAAAACGATCGGCATATTCTTCTTTTCCTTCCCAATTATTATAATCTGGCTTAATATTATTTTCAACAAATAAAGAGGCTTCTTTAAAAGTAGTCATCGAATTTATCTGTGATAAAACTCTGGTATAATCATCTGTATTATTTTCAAAAAGATTTTTTATAAAAGCGATGCGATCGTTAAGTCCTATATTAAGCCCTTGGTTTAATTTGTCGTTTATAGATTTGGGTTTGTTTTGAATTGATTTTGTTTCTTTTTTAATATCAATTTCTTGTTTTCTTTCAAATACTAAGTTTTCTTGATAGGAAGCTGCAAATTCTTCTAAATCATTTTTAAAAGTTTCCTTCTTAGGAAGTATTTCTTTTAATAAATCTTCCACTGCGGAACCATCAGGGTCATTTTGACTGGGCATTTGAGCAACTAAATCTTTTATTTTTTCCGTTAGAGGTTCTACCAAAGCGTCTTCATGAGATGGTTGTGGAACAGGATCTGGATCTTGAAACCAATTTTGTTCTCGATAAGTTTTGGAATCAGTTGCAGATCTTTTTGGTTTCTCAAATTTGGTTTCTTCACTTGATTTTAAAAATTCTAAGACCGCTAACTTTTCATAAAGCTGAATTAATGTGTATTTAGTTTTAATAATATCGATGTCATTTTCTGAAACAATAATGCTCTTGGCAAGTGCGTTTATCTGGGATAGGACTTTCTTCTTCATAACTTATTAAAATAAAGCAAATTTTCTGTTTTGTTTTTATAAATTTACACAACCTTTATGTAAACGTCAAGTAATTCTGTTTTAGTTTAAATTAATTTTATGTTTCTCGAAAATACCGTTAATCAAAAAGAACAATTTGGATGGATTGAAGTCATCGCAGGCTCTATGTTTTCAGGCAAGACAGAGGAATTGATTCGAAGATTAAAACGTGCAAAATTTGCCAAACAAAAAGTAGAGATTTTTAAACCAATGATCGATACTCGATATGATGATAAGTCGGTAATTTCTCATGATAGTAACGAAATTCATTCAACTCCGGTTCCTGCGGCAGCAAATATTCCCATTTTAGCAGACGATTGTGATGTCGTTGGTATTGATGAAGCTCAATTTTTCGATGATGAAATTGTAAAAGTTTGCAATGATTTAGCCAATAGAGGCGTACGGGTAATTGTTGCTGGATTGGATATGGATTTTAAAGGCAACCCGTTTGGTCCTGTGCCTTCATTAATGGCAACTGCTGAGTATGTAACTAAGGTACATGCAGTATGTACCCGAACCGGAAATTTAGCAAATTACAGTTACCGTAAAGCTAAAGGTGATGAATTGGTGCTTTTAGGAGAAGTAGATGAATACGAACCTTTAAGCAGAGCGGCTTACTATAAATTAATGATTCGAGAAAAAATTCGGAAAATGAATGTTCAAGAGCCTGAAGACATTTCTAAAAAAAAGAAAAACTAAGGGATGCCAAAAACCATTGAAACTGTTTTAGAAATAAATCTTACCGCATTAGGTGAAAATTATCATTATTTAAAATCTAGAATAAAAGATTCTACAAGGATATTGGGGGTTGTAAAAGCCTTTGCCTACGGAAGCGATGCTATAGTTATCGCAAAAGAATTGGAGACTTTAGGAGTAGATTATTTAGCGGTAGCATATGTGAATGAAGGGGTTGCCTTAAGGGATGTTGGCGTTAAAACACCTATTTTAGTGCTACACCCTCAACCTGAAAACTTTGAAACTCTTATACATCGATGTTTAGAACCTAGTTTGTATAATGAAAGTGTACTAAAGCAATTTATAAAAATAGCTTCTGACAAAAAACAAATCAACTACCCTGTTCACCTTAAATTTAATACGGGTTTAAATCGATTGGGATTTAATGAAACCGAGGTGGATAAAATTGTTTCAAAGTTAAATGCGACCAGCAATATAAAGGTTACTTCGCTTTTTTCACACCTAGCGGCTAGTGAGGATCTCAAAGAAAAATGTTTTTCAGAATCTCAAATAAATACCTTCAGAAATATTGCAAAAAATATCTCAAGTAAATTAAGCTACCAACCCAAATTACATATGTCTAATACTTCAGGAATTTTAAATTATCCTGAAGCACAATTCGACATGGTTAGAACTGGAATTGGTCTTTATGGTTTTAGTAATATTCCCGAAGAACAAAAAAACTTTACACCTATCGCAACATTAAAGTCAGTGATTTCACAAATTCATACTATTAAAAAAGGAGATAGTGTTGGGTATAATAGAGCTTTTAAAAGTGATGGAACTATCGTAACAGCTACAATTCCAATTGGTCATGCAGATGGTATTAGTAGAGCATATGGAAACGGTAAAGGTTGGGTAATGGTTCGCGGAATAAAAGCTCCAATTATAGGAAATGTTTGTATGGATATGATAATGATAAATGTAACAGGAATTCTTTGTGAAGAAGGCGATGAGGTAGTTTTATTTGGGAATGACAATAAAGCAGATTTACTTGCAGAAACAATTGATTCAATTTCTTACGAATTATTGACAGCAATATCACAAAGAGTAAAGCGTGTCTTTTATCGGAAATAAAACTTAGTTTCAACAATCAAATAATTAATTTATCATATATTGTAATTAACAAAAACCCAATTAATTTATTATGTTTAAGGAATTCAAAAAATTTATCATGACTGGCAATGTAATCGATTTGGCAGTTGCAGTTTTACTTGCTGGAGCAGTTGGCTTAGTTGTAAAAGGCTTTGTAAGTGATATTATGATGCCGATTGTTGGGCAATTTACAGGAGGAATCGATTTTGCCGATTTAAAATATGTCTTATCTCCTGCTTTAGTAGATGCTGAAGGAGCAATTACAACTGCAGAAAATGCGATTATGTATGGTAATTGGATCAATTCAATTATTAACTTAATTATCGTTGGATTTGTTTTATTTATGATTGTTAAAGCATACAATAAAACAAAAAAACCTGTTGAAGAAGCACTTGCTGCTCCAGCTGGTCCAACTCAGGAAGAATTATTAGCTGAAATTAGAGATCTTCTAAAAAAATAATAAGCACGTAGAACCGCTACACTGCACATTCTAACTAATAAATTTCAATTTAAACCATCCGTCAAAAGCGGATGGTTCTTTTTTTAAGTATAATTTTTAAAAGTTTAGTAATCTATGACCTATTTTTGCGTTTTAAAGTTTGTAACCTTTAATATCATCTAGTTATTAACTAGACATTCATATGAAAATAGCAGTTGTTGGAGCTACCGGAATGGTAGGAACTATTATGATTAAATTATTGGAAGAGCGTAATTTTCCTGTTTCAGAAATATTATTAGTAGCTTCTGAAAAATCAATAGGAAATAAATTATATTTTAATGGAAAGACGATAAAAGTAATCGGTTTAAAAGACGCTTTATTTAAAAAGCCTGAGATTGCTATATTTTCCGCTGGTAGCACTATATCTTTAGAATGGGCTCCTAAATTTGCGGAAGTAGGTACGACAGTAATTGATAATTCATCAGCTTGGAGAATGGATTTATCGACGAAATTAGTGGTGCCAGAAATTAATGCTTCCACATTAACTACCAATGATAAAATCATTGCCAATCCTAACTGTTCTACTATTCAATTGGTCATGGCATTAGCGCCTCTTCATGAAAAATACAGAATGAGACGGGTAATTATTTCAACATATCAATCGGTTTCTGGTACTGGAAAGAAAGCGGTTAATCAATTAGAAAATGAGATCAGTGGAGTTCAGTCCGAAATGGCTTATCCATATCCAATTCACAAAAATGCGCTTCCTCATTGTGATGATTTTGAAGAAAATGGTTATACAAAAGAAGAAATGAAATTGGCTCGTGAGCCTCAAAAAATATTAAACGATCGAAGCTTTTCAATTTCTGCAACTGCTGTTCGAATTCCTACTGCAGGGGGTCATAGCGAATCTGTAAATGTTGAGTTTAAAAAAGACTTTGAGATTAACAATGTTAGAAAGATTCTTCATGAAACCCCGGGGCTAATTGTTCAAGATAATCCAGATACAAATACCTATCCAATGCCAATTTATGCCAATGGTAAAGATGAAGTTTTTGTTGGTAGAATTCGAAGAGATGAAACACTAGAAAAAACCTTAAATATGTGGATTGTTAGTGATAATTTAAGAAAAGGAGCCGCAACAAATGCCATCCAAATTGCTGAATATATAATTGATAAAAAGTTTATTTAAAAATAGCTTAAATTATATTTTCTGTTTCTGTTAGATGTAAATAAGCAAAACAAGGGTTTTTAAAATACATTAGATTAAACATATTATTAGTTGAAATCAAGCATGCTAAACATAATTAGATTAGCCAAGTAATTACTTTGTTTTCATTTTCTTATTTTTGAAATATTTTCTATTTTATATTGCTGATATAAAAGAATTAAACCTATAATTGGTATAAAAACATCACTCCAAAAAATAATCCCTGCATTACCTGGATTAAAATTATGTTCAGTAATCATTTGATAAATATGTCCTCCAGCAGCGCCCCACAAAAAACAAGCTGGACCAATAATACCGGCAGTTCTAAAACTAATATTTGATTTAAAAGCTATAAAACCAATAACTGCAAAACCCAAGCTAGCAAAACCTACCTCTAATTGAAAAGGGCTATTTTCCCAACCTATAAAAGAAGCGGACTTCGCTGAAAAAAATACGTGCATAATAAAATTATACAAAAAACTTATTCCAATATTAAATAGAAAGTAATATGAAAATAAAGCTTCAATTATATGTTTTTTTGTTAATGATTGCTTTTTTATAATTAGGCTTACAACAGAAAAAATAAATCCCAAAATTAAAAAAGTAAGAGTGAAGTTATAAATAAAATAAGTTATAAATTTTTCCATGACATTAATTGTAGGTTAAAGATAACAAATTATTTTAAATAGGTGTTTTTATATGAATTAAACCATTAAAAATTAGGCTATTAAAAGTACTTTATAGACTTTCCCACTAAAATTGAATTGATCTCCTTTTGTTTTTCCTAATAAGCACATACCAATAGGTGAATTGGGTGCAATGCCTAAATAAATTAAATTATTCGTTTCTAATTTACCAACAGATATACTCATAAAAAAATTGGCTTGATTAGTTTCAATAATACTACCTAATCGAATCGTTTCTGAAGCTAAGCTTAAGTTAACTTTAGCTAATTGATACATCACTTTTTCTATTTCTCTTAATTGATTCCCCGCATTTTCGCGTTCAATTTGAAGCATTGCTCTTCCAGTTTGATGCTTATCTCCACTAGTACTTTTAGATTCTTCTTTTAAAGAATGCTCGATATTGGAAATCGTTTTATTAATACTAATATACCTTAACTTTATAAGATCCTTACATTGCTGTTGTAATTTAAATTTTAATTCAAGAGTGTCCATGTAGTTTATTTTAAATTGAATAAGCTATCGTTTTAATTTCTCTTCTAGTCCAAATTTAATATAATAATAAAAACTCCGAACCTTTTAGGTTCGGAGTTTAAAAAATTTTATTCTTCCTCTTCTATTTCGCTCATTTCAAAGCTATCCATAAAAGCAGTGGTAAAATCACCTGCAACATAATCTGGATGATCCATCAGTTGTCGATGGAATGGAATTGTGGTTTTGATACCTTCAATCACAAACTCATCCAATGCTCTTCGCATCTTACTAATAGCCTCTTCACGGGTCTGAGCAGTGGTAATTAATTTAGCTATCATAGAATCGTAATTAGGCGGAATAGTATACCCAGCATATACGTGAGTGTCTAACCGAACTCCATGTCCTCCTGGAGAATTTAATTCTATGATTTTTCCTGGACAAGGTCTAAAATTATTAAAAGGATCTTCAGCATTAATCCTACACTCGATTGAATGAAGTTTTGGGAAATAATTTTTTCCAATAATCGGTATACCTGCAGCAACTTTAATCTGTTCTCTAATTAAATCGAAATCTATAATTACTTGTTCTGTAATTGGATGTTCTACTTGAATCCGAGTATTCATTTCCATAAAGTAAAAGTTTCGATGCTTGTCTACTAAAAACTCAACAGTTCCAGCCCCTTCATACTTAATGTATTCCGCAGCTCTTACTGCAGCTAATCCCATTTCTTTCCTTAACTTTTCAGTCATAAATGGACTTGGAGTTTCCTCGGTAAGTTTTTGGTGACGCCTTTGAATGGAACAATCTCTTTCACTTAAATGGCAAGCATTTCCTTTACTATCTCCTATAATTTGAATTTCAATATGTCTAGGTTCTTCAATTAATTTTTCTATGTACATGTCGTCATTTCCAAAAGCAGCTTTACTTTCATGACGAGCAGAATCCCAGGCATTTTTCAAATCTTCTTCTTTCCAAACAGCTCTCATACCTTTTCCTCCACCTCCAGCACTAGCCTTAAGCATAACTGGATAACCGGTTTTTTTTGCAACTTTAATACAGGTTTCAAAATTTGGTATGGTGCCTTCACTTCCAGGAACACAGGGTACTCCTGCTTCAATCATAGTGGTTTTGGCCATTGCTTTATCCCCCATTCGATTAATCATGTCTTCAGAAGCTCCAATAAACTTTATATTATGTTCTTCACATAATTTTGAAAAATTAGCATTTTCAGATAAAAAACCATAACCAGGATGAATAGCATCAGCATTTGTTATCTCTGCAGCGGCAATAATATTTGGTATTTTTAAATAACTCTCGCTACTTGATGGCGGTCCGATACAAACCGCTTCATCCGCAAAACGAACATGAAGACTTTCGGCATCTGCTGTAGAATAAACTGCAACGGATTTAATACCCATTTCCCTACAGGTCCTAATGATACGTAATGCAATTTCTCCTCTATTGGCAATCAATATTTTTTTAAACATAATTTCAATAAATTTCAAAATGTTCAATTACTAACCTAAATCTATTAAAAGTTATATAATTGACAATTTTAGATTTGATTAATTAAGATGGGTCTACCAAAAATAAAGGTTGATCAAACTCTACTGGAGTTGTGTCATCAACTAAAACTTTTACTATTTTACCTGTAATTTCACTTTCTATTTCATTAAAAAGTTTCATAGCTTCAATTATACATAAAACATCACCGTCTTTAATTGAATCTCCAACCTCAACAAAAGAAGGCGTATCTGGAGAAGATTTTCTGTAAAATGTACCAATAATTGGTGAATTTACAGTGATGTATTTTGAATTTTTAGCTTCTACTGGGGGTTTGGTGTCTTCTTGTATTTCGGTATTTTTTGTAACAGGTGGCAAGGCTCCACCTTGAGGTACCATTTGTGGCATTTGTTGAATATAAGTTGTTTCTCCCTTAGCATGGTCTTCAACAGTTTTTATCGTAATTTTTACATCATTCATTTCAAGTTTAACTTCAGTAGCTCCAGATTTTGCTACAAACTTGATTAAATTTTGAATCTCTTTTAAATCCATAGTATCAGTTTTAGTTTGTTCTATTAATTAAGAGTCGTATGACCAAGTAAGGTACATAGCTCCCCAAGTAAATCCTCCTCCAAAAGCAGCGAAAACTAGTTTATCGCCTTTTTTAAGTTTATTCTCATATTCGAAAAGACATAAAGGTAATGTTGCCGATGTTGTATTTCCGTATTTATGAATATTTTTCATCACTTTTTCATCAGGCAGGTTCATTCGTTTTGAAGTAGCTTCAATTATTCGATTGTTAGCTTGATGAGGAACCAACCATTGAATGTCGTCTCCAGTTAAATTATTGCGTTTTAAAATTTTTTCTGATACATCAGCCATTCTTGTAACTGCAAATTTAAAAACTGTTTTTCCATCTTGAAAAACGACATGTTGGTTATTATTAACAGTTTCTATTGACGAAGGAAGTAATGATCCACCAGCATCAATTTTTAAAGAATCTCTTCCGTTACCGTCTGTTCTTAAATATTCATCTTGGACTCCTAATCCTTCAAAATTTGGCTCAAAAAGGGCAGCTCCTGCGCCATCTCCAAAAATAATACAAGTGGTACGGTCCTTGTAATCTATAATCGATGACATTTTATCTGCACCCACCAAAAGTACTTTTTTATAACTTCCAGACTCAATATATTTTGCCGCTATAGACATTCCAAAAAGAAAACTAGAACAGGCTGCCATTAAATCATAGGAAAATGCATTATCCGCTCCAATTTGACTAGCTACATAAGCTCCAGTAACGGCTACTGGCATATCAGGTGTCGCTGTCGCCATGATAACCATATCAATTTCTTTGGGATCTGTATTGTTTTTTTTAAGAAGATTTTTTGCAGCTTCTATAGCAAGAAATGAAGTTCCTTTATCTTTATCTTTTAAAATTCTACGTTCTTTAATACCTGTTCGAGCGGTAATCCATTCATCATTGGTATCTACCATGGTTTCCAATTCTTTATTGGATAAAACGTATTCTGGAACATAGCCTCCTACAGCTGTTATTGCTGCTGTGATTTTACTCATAGGTTTGAATTAGTTTCACAAAAAGAGGCAAAACTCCTCTAAATTGAACGAAAATTACTAAAAATTAGTCAAAAACGGATCAAAAAATAATAATAAAACAAAAAACGCTCACATTTTTGTGAACGTTTATTTATTTATAGTTTATTATTACTAAGCTACTTCTTCAACAGCGTCTATTACTATTTGACCACGGTAGTACAATTTACCTTCATGCCAGTGAGCTCTATGATATAAGTGAGACTCTCCAGTTGTTGGATCTGTAGCTATTTGAGGCGTAGTTGCTTTGTAATGTGTTCTTCTTTTATCTCTTCTAGTTCTTGAGATTTTTCTTTTTGGATGTGCCATTACTTAATATTATTTGTCTGTTAATAATTTTTTTAATTCGTCCCACCTTGGGTCTGTTTTTTCATCTTCATTAATTAGATTTTCATCTTTATTACTAAGCCCTAATTCTTCTAGTTTATTAAGTATCTCTGAATGCAGTGTCCCATTTTCAATCCCTGGATGAATTCTTTTTGTTGGAACAGCCAACACAATCGATTCATAAACATATTGCTGAATACCAAATTCATAACTTCCATGAGGTATGATTATTAATTCCTCATTTTCATCGTTAAACTCATCACCAAATTGGACAATAAAATCAAACGAACCTGAAATGTCTTGATCATAAGGTTCATTTGTAATGTCACAGTTTATATTTACAAAGCCATTGAATGCTAAGGTAAACTCTAACATGGTGTTTTTTTTAATCAGCAGTACATCTAGATTAATAGCTACACTATTAAAATCTTCATACTCAAAATACTCAAAGAACAATTCACTTATTTTGAAGTCAAACCGGTGTTCTCCTAATTTTAATCCCACAAATGGGATAATAAATTCTTTCAATTTCTTCATAATCACTCACCTGTTTAACACGGCGTCCTTACAAATAAGGCGGGTGCAAAGATAAAAAAATATTTAAACAGATTAGATATTTTTATAAATCTTTTTATTGTTTAATTTTTTATTCATTTAATTAATTAATTAAATAAACTTTAAAAGTAGAAATTAAAGTATTTGAATGGGTTGTATACAGCAATAAAAACTGTGAATATTAACTAAATAAACGAACAAAATGTTAAAAAACAGTGCCAAATAAAAGCTATGATCTAATAGTTACAGCATTCATAAACCCTAACAGAGGAGGTTTTATTTAATAAAAGCTATTTCTTTTTATTATGAAATTCTTTTTTTTGTATCGTTATTTCTAATGAATTTTTTTTAAGATTCTTGTATTCTTCCCTCTTTTTAAAAATTTCCATTGCGGTATAAAGAGCTTCTTTAAACGAATCATTATTAGCTATATTCTTTCCTGCAACATCAAATGCAGTTCCATGATCTGGAGAAGTTCGAATTTTATTTAATCCTGCAGTATAATTTACACCTTTACCAAAAGAAAGTGTTTTAAAAGGGATTAACCCTTGGTCATGATAAGAGGCAATAATTGCATCAAACTTTTCATAATTTCCAGAACCAAAAAAGCTATCTGCTGCATAGGGCCCATAAACTAATGTTCCTTTTTTATAAATTTCATCTAAAGCAGGCCTAAGTATAGTATCATCTTCATTCCCAATAACACCATGATCTCCATTGTGTGGATTAATACCTAATACTGCAATTTTTGGCTTTCGAATTCCGAAATCTTGTATTAATGTATCTTTAATTGTTTTTATTTTTCGTTCTACAAGTTCTTTTGTAATGATTTGCGAAACATTTTTTACAGCAACATGATCTGTTAATAAACCAACTCTTAACGAATCTCTTATCATCAACATTAAACTTTCTCCTTCCAATTCTTTATTTAAGAAATCCGTATGACCAGGATAATTAAAATCTTTAGATTGAATACTTGATTTATTTATTGGAGCGGTAACCAATACATTAATCTTGTTATTCTTAAGAGCAGCTACAGCAGATTTGAGAGATTTGATGGCATAAGCTCCCGTATTTAAATCTTCTTTGCCAAAATTTATATCGACAGGTTCATCCCAAACATTGAAAACGTTAATTTTATGGTGATCAATATTTTCAATTTTATCTATTCCATGAAAATTGCATTCAATTTCATATGCCTTTTTAAAATAAGTCATAATCCTAATGGAAGCAAAGATTACAGGAGTAAAAAAGTCCAATATTCTAGGGTCTTGTAATGTCTTTAAAACCACTTCACTACCAATTCCGTTTAAGTCGCCTATAGATATACCTACGACTATTTTATTTTGCTTATTCATTCGAGTTAGATCCCTTAATTTATCATTACTTTTGTTGTACAAATGTAACTAAATGGAATTATGTTTACGGGAATAATTGAATCAATGGGAGAAATAATTTCTCTTACAAGTGAAGGAAGTAATGTTCATATTGAAGTAAAAAGTAAAATTACTCATGAATTAAAAATAGATCAAAGTTTAGCTCATAATGGAGTTTGCCTCACTGTGGTTGAAATCAATGGTAATAACTATATTGTTACTGCTATTAAAGAAACTTTGGACAAATCAAATATAGGAGATCTTAAAGTTGGTAATTTAGTTAATTTAGAAAGATCAATGAAACTTCAGGAACGTTTGGATGGTCATATTGTTCAAGGTCATGTTGATCAAACTGCAATATGTACAAATATTCTCAAAGAAAAAGGAAGTACTTACTATACGTTTCAATATGAAGATACTTACAGCAATGTAACCATAGAAAAAGGTTCTGTAACCGTAAATGGGGTTAGCTTAACCGTTGTAAATTCAAAAGAAAACGAATTTAGTGTTGCTATTATCCCTTATACTGTGGCACATACGAACTTTAAAGAGTTTGAAATGGGAACTAAAGTTAATTTAGAGTTTGATGTTATAGGAAAATACATAAAGAGACTTACACAGGGTTATTGATTTTATATTTTATGACTCACGTAAGGTCTTAAAACAACCAGTATAAAGCTATTATCACCTAAAGGTGGTTTAGATAGACTCCTTCGACAAAGTATATCTGCTCAACCTAGATATTTGACTAAGCGTTTGTTCTATTAAAGAAATACAATTTACAAAAACATACTAAGATTAATAATTTGATGAATTAAACCATATTAATTGATTAAAATATTACGACTACATTAAACGCTATATTACTGACTAACGGTGCTTTTATAAATATCAAAGTTTAAATATCAAACATTAAAGACTCTAAAAAAATTGCCAAAACATATATTATGGCAAAAAACAGGAAGATAAACCCTTCGGGTGTTTAGTTTTTTGATTAAGTGTTTGGTTTTCTAACAAAAAAACCAATTCAACTTCTTACAAAAAGTTTTATAGGTTAATACTATAAAAATTGAGTATTAATTATTTTTGTTCGATAATCAAATATGTTTTTTAGTTGCTTTTTTATAAGTAAGTTATGACTCCATCTTCCAATTAAACCAAAAGGCAATTTATAGCTTACCTTGTCAATTATCTTACAGTTATTATCATCTATTTTTTCAAATATATGTTCGTGGTGCCACATTTTATATGGACCAAACCTTTGTTCATCTACAAAATATTTTTCAAAATCGACACAAGTAATTTCCGAGACCCAATTAATTCGAATGCCTTTAATAATGCTTACTTTATAACTTATAATTTGACCAGTATATACTGGTTTTGGTTTACCAGATGTAATTAAAAAATTCATTTCTGGTGGGGTTATTTTCGCTAAATTTCCTGGAGAACTAAAAAACACCCAAGCTTTTGACACAGGTATTGGTATTTCAACAACAGATTCTAAAGTGTATATGTTTGAGTGACTTTTAAAAGATAATGCCATCGCAGCTATTTATTATTTGTTTGTTTATTCTTAAGGTTTTCAAAAATCATTAAATTTCCAAATAATAAAGAAAAACAATAAGCAACATCTTCTATTGGGATGGTATAAATTCTAATACCTAAGTTTTCTAAAGGGTTATACCAAACTACAGGAGATTCAATTCCAGTAAGGCTTCCAGTCAATATTCCATTTACAATTAAAAAGGGAATTAAAATAACTAAAAATGTAATATAAAAATGTTGTAATAGTGGATTATTATAAATCAAGCCTATTAGTAAAACAACTAATAATACCATAAAACTTGCAACTGTATAGCTTTTTGAAAAATTGATCCAAACAAGTGCAATACTTGTTATAATTAATGCAATTGTTATATAATTCGTTGTTCTTTTCTTTAGTTGATAAGATGGGAGTAAATACAAAAAAGCATAATGAATAAATAAGCTGCAAAAGGGGATAATTAAAAAGAAGAGCCATTCTTCAATAGGCATTTTAAAAATTTTAATCCCCAAACAATAGTCATAATTAAAGCCCCATATTCCTGCTTTGGTAAAAAAATAATCCCAAATCAAAAATACAATTGCCACAATTATTGTAGAAAAAGAAAACTGTTTCCAATATTTAATAATATCAAGAACAAAAATTGAATACAATAATGGAACTAAAACAGATCCTAAAAGGAGGTAGAGGTATAGTCCTGTCATAATTTTTTAATGGGTTTTTTAAAATATTTTTTAGGAACATTAAGCATCCCAAAACATTCTCCATCTTCTTTATTTAAATGCTTGTGATGTATTTTATGAGCTTTACGAAGACCCAATAAATATTTGTTTTTTGTATGTTTAAACCATTTAAACCGTTGATGGATCAATACATCATGAACTATAAAATAAGTAATACCGTAAGATAAAATACCTATGGCAATAAAAAATTTATAGTTTAATTCTGGATGGATTCCGAAATAAAATAAAGTGATGCTTGGAATGGCTCCAATAACAAAAAAAGCATCATTTTTCTCAAAGGTATTTTGGTACCTAGGTTGGTGGTGATCTTCATGCAAAACCCACAGAAAACCATGCATAATATATTTATGAACGAACCAAGTAATACCTTCCATAATTCCATAGGTAACAATGGAGATTAGTATATAAAATAAGATTATCATTTTCTAAAATTTTAAAATATTCTGTTTTAAACCATTTTTAATTTAAAATTAAAATAGGACACTATTAATAAATACATTTTTTTTGGATTTGAAACTCGTATCCTTTTTTCCTTTAATATTGCTGAAGGGGTCTTCTCTATTTTATATAAGAGATTAAAGTAATATTTATACGCTACATAAACTGCTAATTTTGCTTCTTTGGGAAGATTAACGATTCCCATATAAGCTTCTTCAAAATCTTTTTTAATTTCAGTTAACACCTTTTTTTTATCTGTTTCGGATAGTTTATTTGGATTAATATTGGGGAAATAGGACCTATTTAAATTTTCAAAATCTTCATTAAGATCTCTTAAAAAATTTACTTTTTGAAATGCAGAACCGAGTTTCATGGCCGGTTCTTTCAAATTAAGGTACTTTTCCTGATCACCTTTAACAAATACTTTTAAACACATTAAGCCTACAACATCAGCAGAACCATAAATATATTCATCAATTTCTTCTTGATTTACATATACTTGTTTATTTAAATCTGCTCTCATACTTTTAAGAAAAGATTCAACCAATTTTGCATCAATATTATATTCTTTAACTGTTTTTTGAAATGCATTTATAACAGGGTTTGTACTAATTCCTGTTTCCATAGCATATTGATAATCTCCTTCAAATCGATTCAACAACTCTTCCTTAGGATATCCTTCAAAACTATCAACTATTTCGTCAGCTACTCTTACAAATCCATAAATATTATAAATAGCTTGACGAATATCTGGAGCTAATAGGCGAACCGCAATTGAAAACGAAGTGCTATATTTCTTGGTAATTAATGTAGCGCTTTCATTAGAAATACTATCGAAGAGTTCTTTCATTATTTTAACTGTTTTATTATTAATTCTGCTACAAGTTTCCCGGAAACTATTGCAGGAGGAACCCCCGGACCAGGAACTGTTAACTGCCCCGTAAAATACAAATTTTTCACTAATTTACTTTTTAATTTTGGTCTAAGAAATGATGTTTGCATAAGTGTATTAGCTAATCCATAAGCATTTCCTTTATATGAATTATATTCTTTGATAAAATCACTTACACAAAAGGATTTTTTATATATAATATTTTTTTTTATTTCTTGTTCTGTAATTAATTCTAGTCTATCTAAAACAATATTAAAATATTTCTCTCTAAGTAACTCTGTATCTTCTAAACCAGGTGATAATGGAATTAAAATAAAACCATTTTCGCATCCTTCAGGAGCTGTGTGTTTATTAGTAATTGAAGTAAAATTTGCATAAAATAAAGGATTAGTAGGCCACTTAGGGTCTTTGTAGATCTCTTTAGAGTGCAAATCAAAATCAGTATCAAAAAATAAGTTATGATGAGCAATATTTTTTAGTTTTTTATCAAAACCCAAATAAAAAAGTAATGAAGATGGGGCTAATACCTTACTTGACCAATATTTTTCTGAATATTGTCTCAAAGACTTAGGGAGTAATTTTTCTGTGTGGTTATAATCAGCTCCAGATAATACTATATCCGAAATTAGTATTTTATTATTAACTTCTATTCCAGTTGCTATGTTATTGTCAGTAATTATTTTAGTAACATTTGATTTGTTATGAAAATTAACTCCAAGTGACTTAGCGATACTTATCATAGCGTTTACAACATCATAAAACCCATTTGTGGGCTGCCATGTACCAAGTCCAAAATCTGCATAGTTCATAAAATTATAAAAAGCTGGCGTATTTGAGGATTCAGCTCCAAGAAACAATACAGGAAACTCTAATATGGATCTTAGTTTAGGATTTTTAAACTCTTTGTGAACCTCTTTTTTTATGTTTGTAAAAAAATATCCGACCCTTTTAATTGTGTCTATTGAAACAAGCTCTAATGGGTTTAAACCTGGCATTTTATAGAGCATTTCTGTTACTGCAATTTTATAATTTTCTTTTGCTTTAGAAATAAACTTTTCAAGTCGTTTAGAACTTCCTTTTTCTTCTTTTTCAAAAACTTTATAAATTTTTTCCAATGAGTCTGGAATTGCAATAAAATCTTGTGCGCCAAAATATACATGATAAGCTGGGTTTAGTTTTTTTAACTCATAAAAATCTTTGGCTTCTTTATTAAAATCTTTGAAAAATTTCTCAAAAACATCTGGCATCCAATACCAGCTAGGGCCCATATCAAATGTAAAACCATCATCTTTAAATTGTCTTGCTCTACCACCAAAATCCTCGTTTTTTTCAAAAACAGTAACAACGTGTCCAGCTTTAGCTAAATAACAAGCTGCTGACAATGATGAAAATCCAGAACCTAAAATATGAATTTTTTTACTCATTTTTTTTTTTTAAAAATAGGAAAAATCCCTGAAGAATTTCTTCCTAAGGGATTTTAACATCAAAAAGTTAACAACAACTTCTTTTCTTTTTCAAACGTATAATTATTATTTTTTTAATAATTTTTTTGTGCTCAAAATACTACTTCCTTCAAGAATTGTTACTTGGTAAAGACCCGTAGACAAGCTACTAACGTCTATTGAATTATTTGTTGAATTAATTCTATTATTTAAAATAACTCTTCCTTGAACATCAGTAATACTGATTGTTAATTCATCTACATCTAAAGATTTAAAATCAAAGTTTAATTGATTGTTTGCAGGGTTTGGAAACATCACAAATGTATTTTGATTAAAATCCGCTATTCCTAAAGTTGCGGCTGGTAATGGTATTAAATCACCACCACTTGGTAAAGATACCCACAAACCAAAAGATGCTCCATCTGAGTTTTGAGAGGGATCTAAAAATCCACTTGCAATGACTGCTAATGCTGCTCCTTCTAAACCTAAAGTGGCTAAAGGTGCTTGGTAAGCAGCAACTCCTGATCCACCTGAATTTATTTGTACTACATAATCATCGGTAGGTAATTCTAAATATCCTGCAAATTCTGTATAAGAAATATCATTTATAAGAACACCTGCTCCCAAACCTGTTTCAACAACTTGAACTGTTGGAGCATCTGTAGATCCATGATGTACCAATACATCTGTATTTGTTGGATCGGTAGCAGCTTCTCTACCCATTGGGTATATTTGTAATCCAAATGGCGGTGCTGGATTATATCCAGAAGCACTAACAATTCCATCAGCTACTAATACATAAGTTTCACCTCCTGCTAGTGTAACTTCAGCAGAATATATAGCGTCTTCTACACTTGTACTTCCGGCTGGTGCAACTGATAAAACTATCTCTACTCCCGCTGGAGCTTCAATAAAGGGGGATGCAGTTCTAAATTCGAAATCTTGAATCAATAAATCTTCATCCAAGTAAACATCTACAAATTCTGCAGCAGCATCTGCTGAATTATGTATTGCTTGTACTCTTGCTGTGGAGGCAGAAGTTGGTAACATAATCAAATTTCCACCAACCGGTAAGGCGGCATACAATCCAAAGGCGGCTCCATCTGAATTTTGGGAAGGATCTAAAAATCCACTAGCCACAACAACTAGTGCTACTCCTTCTAGACCTAAAGTAGCTAAAGGTGCTTGATATGAAGCAACTGTAGTACTTCCATCTGCAGTTCTTACTTCTATAGTATAATCAAATGGTGGCAACTCTAAATATCCTGCAAATTCTGTGTAAGAAATATCATTTACAATTGTTCCAGCCCCTAATGCTGTTTCTACAATATCAACTGTTGGAGCATCTGTAGATCCATGATGTACCAAAATATCTGTATTTAACGGATCGGCAGCAACTTCTCTTCCCATTGGATAAATTTGTAATCCAAATGATGGTGCTGGATTATAACCAGATGCGCTTACAATTCCATCTGCAACTACTACATATGTTTCGCCTGAAGCAAGTGTTACCTCAGCAAAATAAATTGCATCATCTACACTTGTGCTTCCAGCTGGTGCTACTGATAAAACAATCTCTACTCCCGCTGGGGCATCAATAAATGGAGAAGCAGTTCTAAATTCGAAATCTTGAATTAATAAATCTTCATTCAAGTAAACATCTACAAATTCTGCTGCAGCATCTGCAGAATTATGAATAACTTGTACTCTTGCTGTTTGAGCGTAAAAATATCCTGTTACAGCAAACAGGAGCATAAAAATTGTTAATTTTTTCATAGTGTATAATTTTATATTTTTTTCAAATGTAAGGATATAAATAATTTTGTTTAGCAACTTTAACATTTAATTAAACAATTTAATTACAGGTGATTTTTTGTTACAATAAAATAATTAAAATGTTATACGATTAAATTGTGTTTTGGAAATTCAAAAAAATAAAATTAGTTTTAATATCATTTTTTAGTCATTACAATGATAATAAAAAACTGTTTCTAAAAATAAGGCTATTTAGCTTGACTCTTAATTAGCGATTAAGTCTTGTAAAGATGTTTTAAAAAAAATCTTTTTATTTTTATTTTTTTTAGAAAAATCATCCCAAATATTACCCACAATAATAGACGTGTTATTGTTATCACTTACTAGTTTTTCTACATTATTTAAAAACATTGTTTTCTCCTCTGTGGTGGTATCAATCATAAAATAGGTAATCCAAGTGATATTTTTAATTTGAGAATTAACATAAAATAAATTGTCAAAAGGAATGCTTTTTCCAAGATATACTGTTTTTTTTCCTTTTAATTTTAAATAATAATTTAAAAAGAATAAACCTAAGTCATGAATTTCACCGAAAGGAAGAAACAAAACATTTACAGGTTCATTAGATGTTTCTTTATTGGGTAAAGCAGATATGTTTAAAGCTATTTTTTGATATATTAAATTAGATATAAAGTGTTCGTGAGCAGGCTTAATAGAGTCTGTTTGCCATAATAAGCCCAAGTGGTTAAGTAAGGGAATGTATGTGTCTGAAAAAATCTCAATAAATGAATGTTTTTCTAATAATTTTAAATAGGTGTTTTGAAATAAATTCTCGTCAAAAGTGTACATACATAACAACAAAGAGTTTATCTCATAATTATTAGAAAAATCACTTAAAGCAACTGTTTTTGCTTCTTTAGATAATAAATCAACAGATAATTTTGCAATTTTGGAAATCTTGTAATTATTTTTATATAGCAAACTAATGTTTAAAATCTTTTGTAAGTCAGAAAGGCTGTAAACTCTAACATTTCTATTTATTCTAGAAGGCGCTAATAAGTTATATCTCTTTTCCCATATGCGAATAGTATGAGCCTTGATACCTGTTAAAATTTCAAAATCCTGTATGGTAAAGGTATCTTTAATTTTGTTCATCAATTTTAACTATTTAATGAACAAAAATAGGGTTTTTAATTAAATTAAAAAATTAATGCAGAAAATGTCTATTAAATTCACTAATTATTATTTTAAATTTTAGTGTTTTTCGTATAAAAATTATAGCGAATTACTAATTTTAAAATATTGATTTATAATACCTTAACAGCTTATTTATAAATAAATATTAGGTTATCGGTATCTAATTAATTTAGTCCAGAAATGTAACTTAAATTGCTTCGGTATCTATAAAGTAGGTGTATTTTTGCTAAAAAGACCAAAGTAAGAAATAAATGGAAATAGTAGAAACATTTGGATATTTAAGTGCCTTATTAATTGGTGTATCTCTAGGTTTAATAGGGGGCGGAGGGTCTATTCTAGCAGTACCCGTTTTAGCTTATTTGTTTGCTGTAAATGAAAATATAGCTACTGCTTATTCTTTATTTATTGTCGGTACTAGTTCTCTAGTGGGGGGGGTCAAACAACATCTTAAAGGTTATGTAGATTGGAAAACGGCAATTGTTTTTGGTATACCCGCAATTGTGGGAGTTGCATTAGTTAGGTACTATGTCGTCCCCGCTTTGCCTGATGTTTTTTTTAAAATTAATGATTTTGAGTTTACTCGAAGAATGGGGATGTTGGGTTTGTTTGCTTTATTAATGATTCCAGCAGCTTTTTCTATGATTAAAAAGCATGAAGTTAAACAACAAAATAGTGATGATGCGACTAATTATAACTACCCCTTAATTTTAACTGAAGGTTTACTAGTTGGGGGGATTACTGGTATGATTGGAGCAGGTGGAGGATTTTTAATCATTCCAGCTCTTGTTATTTTAGCAAATATCAACATGAAAGTTGCAATTGGCACTTCATTAGTTATTATTGCCTTTAAATCATTACTTGGGTTTTTCTTGGGTGATGCGTTAACAATGGATATAGATTGGAGATTTCTTGCTTTTTTTACTGGAATCTCTTTAGTTGGTATCTTTATAGGTAGTTATGTAAGTAATTTTATTGATGGCAACAAACTTAAAAAAGGCTTTGGTTATTTTATATTTGTAATGGCATTTTTTATTTTTTATATGGAGTTTTTTATAAAAAATAAATAAGCACTTTGTCCTTTTTAAAAAGGTTTGTCATCCGAAAAATCTTTTTATGTTTCTATAAAAACCAAGTAGCTAAAGATCACATACAATATATGTTTTCAATAAACACAAAATAAAAAGTATTAAAAAGTTTGCGGATATACGACAAAGTCCTTTAATCTGTTTTATTAATAATAAATCCGATAAATAAACACAATTAATCTTACTCATATTTACAAAATATTAAAATAACCAAAATGAAAAAATTACTTTATATAGTATTAACATTTTTAATACTTGCTTGTGGTGATGATGATTATAATGACAACATTACTGATGCTTGTAACGGTAATAACGCTGTTTATTTAGCTACTAATGGAGTTATAAAGGCCTGTGAAAATTCAAATGTAGGGGATCAAGGAGTGATAGATGGCATTACATACACTGTAGTTGACCAGGAAATGTTATTAGAAATGGTTGAAAATGGAGAGGATGTAACCAAATTAGCGACAACAAAGATTAATTTTATGTCCTCTATTTTTTTTGATAATTCTTCCTTTAACCAAGCTATTGGTAATTGGGATGTAAGTAATGTAACTAGTATGGCGGGGATGTTTAAATTGGCTGATTCCTTTAAACAACCCATAGATAATTGGGATGTGAGTAAAGTGACTAATATGATATTTATGTTTTCAGGTACTACTAATTTTAATCAAAACTTAAGTTCTTGGAATGTTGATAATGTTATAAGTTGTTCTGATTTTAGTACCGATAGCACTCAATGGACCGAGCCAAAACCTAATTTTAGTAACTGTAATCCCTAGCTAAATCTATCTACTAAACGTGGTGGGATAAAATTTATATTATGATTGTTTTTAAAGCATAAAAAAGTTAGTGCTTCTCTTTTTATTTCTTTGTTTCATTTCTTGTAGTGACTTTTTGTAGAAAAATGATGATACTGACCCTTTTGTTAATTTTTTTATTCAAAATTATGATTTTTTTTCAATTAATAAGGTATCGCTTAATGGTTATTAATTTGAAGACCCAAATATTACTTACGGAACTTCTCAATCTTTTATACTCAAAGAGGGTATTCAAGGTAGCTTCAAAGATGTTAGTGTTTCTGTCAGAATCAGTTGTAACTCAAAACTCCTATCTCATTTAATAGACAATTAAATTTTTTAAACGGTACTGCTTTTATTACAATAGTAGATAGCCGACAAAATAATTCGATCCCAGTCTATGATTTGTAGCGATGCAGTTATTCAAGATTAATTAACTTCCCAACATTATTTTATCCAAACTATATTAGTGCAATTTTTTAACAAAAAATCTACTAAATGCTATGAAACATTTATCTATAAATATAAGTTTAACCTATTTAAAAGGTTTAGAAATAGGTTGTTTATTTTATTATCTATTTAACACTTTAATGTGCTTTTAAAAACATTAATTGACTATTTTTTGAAGAGAAGGCGACATTTAATATCCTTTTAAAGGACACAAATATATAAGGGTTATCTGTTTTTAATTAGGATAGTTGTAATACAAAAAACCTTGCAAACAAATACAAGAGGCATAAAAAAACCACTCTAAATTATTAGAGTGGTTTTTAAATGTTATTGTTTCGTTTTAGGTGGTTATAACGTATTTTACTTTCCGTTAGATACTTGTTTCATAAAGGGCACTATTCGGTAATCATCGTAAATGACTCTTTTTGAGGGTTGATAATGACGGACAATGATATTAAACACACCCGATGGGTTCATAATCTCTAAATTATTTGGGGAATCAGCACCACAACCAAAACTAACGGTATAAGTTCCATCTTCATTTGCCTGTGCGGTATTCGAACTGTAATTGGCAAGGTCATTAAACATAAAACCTTTTTTATCATAAACGGTGATAGACCAAAAGGCAAGGTTTTTTGGATCTTCAAAGGTCAATTCATAGCAATTATCTGTCGAATAATTGCCTGATGCTTCATAAATGTTATCAACCATTTGAGCACCACCCCAACCAAGGGCAGCACCTAATTCGTACTTTTCTTGAGTGAATAGTTCAATGGATGAATCATTAGGGTCTGTAAACATACCTTTTGTAGCGTTAACGGGCCCGTCTCGCTTTATAACTTCTGGCATTTTAGCTTTTAATGCATTCTCTACTGCTGTAAAGGACTCTTCATTCACAGGAATTGCTGTAAATGGATTATTTGACTTGGCATTAATACTCATTTTATCTTGAATTTCTTTTACTTCTGCTTCGCTAAAAGTAGCATCAAGACGAACTATTACATATAAATGGGTGCCAGTGTGCGTGTTCAAATCAAAGGTGCCTGTACCGTATTTCATTGCTTGAATCCGATGATCCTCAGTTACCGCTTGGATAGACATATATTTTCCTTCGGGAATTTCAGGCATTGTTATACTTGCTCCTTTTGATACATCAATAAAGGCCATGGAATAGTAGGTATCTCTATTCATACGGACAACAGGTTGATCATCAGAAGGTGTTAATTGGTTATAATGAATAAAATCGTTCACTCCTGTTAGATCTTGCTTCTTTAATAATTGTCGTGACGTTTCATCTTTAGGGTACATTTCTGGAGTAACAGTTCTTCCATTTTTATCAAAAAAAGCTTTTTCTGTGGTTGCAACTTGTACTGTTTTTGTTTGCTCTTCTTTTTTATTTGATTGGCAACTTATAAGGATAATAGTTGTTGTAAATGCTAAGATTATATGTTTCATAATAATTTTATTTTTTTTTAAAATTAAATTATTATGAAATAAAATAAAAATTTAAAGCTATTTATGTTTTTAAATTTTAGTAGACTGGATTTATAAATTGTCCTGTTGAAAACTTCTTAAGTCTCTTTATGTAAGTAATTCTAAAGTTAATTGGACATCACCCCTTTTTGTTTTGTTTGCTAGATTTAATAACAAACAAGATTGATAGTTTTTTACTTTTCATTACCAATTGGTTTTAAGTTAACAATTGGGATACAATTCTGATTATAAAGTGGGTCTCTCGAAAATTAAAGTGGGTCACCTAATAGGATACCTTTTATTTAAAATAAACTTGACATTTGGATTTTCTTTGGAAATTACAAACAGTACAGTAATTGCAACTATAATATGCTCTAACCCAAAAAATCCAACCTAAATAATTAAGTTGGATTTCTTTAAAAGTGGTCCCACATGGGCTCGAACCATGGACCCCCTGATTATGAGTCTGTTTAAGTTATCTATCAGATTGTTTCATTTTGTTTCAGATTGTTGATTTTTAAGTCATTAACTGTTTTTAGATTTTCACTTTGTTTCACTTAATTGCCTTTTTTGACTAAAATGTTTAACCTATGTTTAACCCAGAAATTTAATCACTCTTAACTTTACATCCCTTTCTATGTCTAATGATAGACTAAAATCTTGAAAATGGAAAACTGAAAATGTTTTACCTAAGATGAGTTTTTCTGCATCAAGCTTTTTAGCTAAAGGCATGTAAATATTTAATTCTTTTATCAAATTACTTATCTCTTTTTGAGCAAACTCGTAAATAACGCTATAGAGTATATCTGCATTATATTGTAAGATTACATTACTTGAAAAAGCTATTCCAAATAATGCCTTAAAGTCTCCTTTTATGTACTCATAATTCTCATACTCTATCCCATTACTAAAAGTGGATTCTAAACTCTTAAGATAAAACTCGTTTAACTCATACTGTTCTCCAATCTTAAAGCGTAATTCTTCTTGTAATGATTTTTGAATACCTTCAGAATTCATAATAAGTTACTCATTAGGATACAAATTTTCAAAAGTATAGTCTGTACCATTATCGTTTATAGTTAATGTAGTTCCATTTATTGTACCTGTTACATTACAACTTGAAAAGACAAAACCGCTATTACTACATTGACCAAAGAAGTTCAAGGTTACATTAGGTTTGTCGTAAGTAAAATTCCCTAAAATATCTTCATTATGAAATTCTGCTGTACTTTTCATAAATCAAAACTACAAAAAAGGGCTCAACACTAAAAGTTATGGATAAACTAAAA
>MDSX01081222.1_pt1 | contig 26164 bp, 18 predicted proteins | sample 811141 | NCBI WGS metagenome assembly MDSX01 (sample SAMN05326642, study PRJNA326480) | marine metagenome | isolation source: seawater | place: Atlantic Ocean: South East | collected 2010
GTTTCCATCAAAAAACAACTGTAGGAGTAATCTACATGCTTAAGTTGAGCCACATGATTGATGATAAGATGCACGCACGTTCTATCGGGCCATACAGTCTTATCACGCAACAACCACTTGGAGGTAAGGCTCAGTTTGGTGGCCAGCGTTTTGGAGAAATGGAGGTTTGGGCGCTTGAGGCATTTGGAGCGTCCAATATTCTAAGAGAGATTCTCACTGTCAAGTCCGATGACGTTATCGGTAGGGCAAAAACATATGAGTCCATTGTAAAGGGTGATCGAATGCCTGAGCCAGGCATACCGGAATCTTTCAATGTATTACTCCATGAATTACAAGGTTTAGGTCTAAAAGTTAATTTGGACTAGTTAAAATAATTGATAAAAACACTGATATTAAAGAAATGAGAAAATCAGAGACAAATACAACAGGTAGTTTTCAATCGATAACTATAGGTTTAGCTTCACCAGAATTTCTTCTTGAACGATCAAGTGGGGAAGTTTTGAAGCCAGAAACAATAAATTATAGAACGCACAAGCCTGAGCGTGACGGGTTATTCTGTGAGCGTATTTTTGGACCAGTAAAGGATTTTGAGTGTGCTTGTGGAAAGTACAAACGAATCCGTTATAAAGGAATAGTTTGTGATCGGTGTGGCGTCGAAGTTACAGAAAAGAAAGTCCGTCGAGAAAGGATTGGCCACATTAATTTAGTTGTTCCCGTTGCTCATATTTGGTATTTTCGTTCACTTCCAAATAAAATTGGATACCTGTTAGGAATTCCAACAAAAAAGTTAGATATGATAATATATTATGAGAGATATATTGTTATTCAAAACGGGGCAGCTTTAGATTCCGAAGGGAATGAATTTGCTCATATGCAGTTTTTGACCGAGGAAGAGTATCTCGATGCTCTCGATCGGCTACCCCCTGAGAATATGTACCTTGAAGATAGTGACCCAACTAAGTTTATTGCTAAAATGGGCGCTGAGGCACTATTGATGCTGATTCAGCGCTTAGATTTAGATCAAATGTCCTACGATTTAAGGGATAAAGCAGCCAAAGAGACATCTCAGCAGCGAAAGCAAGAAGCTTTAAAACGTCTTCAGGTTGTGGAATCTATGCGTGATGGCAACACCAGAATGGAGAACAAACCCGAATGGATGTTGATCAAGGTCGTCCCTATTATTCCACCGGAACTTCGGCCACTTGTACCATTAGATGGTGGAAGGTTTGCCACGTCTGATTTAAATGACCTTTATCGTAGAGTAATAATTCGAAATAATCGCTTGAAACGCCTATTGGAGATTAAAGCACCTGAGGTTATCTTGAGGAATGAAAAGCGGATGCTTCAGGAATCTGTCGATAGTCTTTTTGATAATACAAGAAAAGCAAGTGCTGTAAAAACTGAGAGTAATCGACCTCTTAAGTCATTGAGCGACAGTTTGAAAGGTAAGCAGGGTAGGTTTAGACAGAATCTTCTGGGAAAAAGAGTTGATTACTCCGCAAGATCAGTCATAGTAATAGGCCCAGATCTAAAATTACATGAATGTGGTTTACCTAAGGGTATGGCCGCTGAGCTGTATAAACCTTTTATCGTAAGGAAGCTTATAGAGAGGGGTATAGTAAAAACTGTAAAATCTGCTAAGAAAATCATAGATAATAGAGAAGCAGTTGTCTGGGATATATTAGAAAATGTAATGAAAGGACATCCAGTTTTATTAAATAGAGCTCCGACTCTGCACCGACTTGGTATTCAAGCTTTTCAACCAAAAATGATAGAGGGTAAAGCTATTCAACTTCATCCCCTTACTTGTACTGCATTTAATGCTGATTTTGATGGAGATCAAATGGCTGTGCACTTACCTTTGGGTCCAGCTGCGATTTTAGAAGCTCAAATATTGATGCTTGCCTCCCACAATATCTTAAACCCAGCTAATGGATCTCCTATTACTGTCCCATCTCAGGATATGGTATTAGGTCTCTATTATATGACAAAAGCTAAAAGAAATCTTCCTAAAGATCCAGTAAGGGGTGAAGGAATGACCTTTTATTCAGCTGAAGAAGTAAACATTGCTTACAACGAAAAAAGAGTTGATCTTAATGCTTACATAAAAGTTCGGGCTTTAGTTGATGGTGATAATGGTGAATTAAAACATAAAGTTATTGAGACGAGTGTTGGTAGAGTATTATTTAATCAGGTCGTACCTGAGGGTGTTGGATTTATCAATGAGGTGCTCACTAAAAAGGCACTGAGAGATATTATCGCAGGTATTCTCACTCGTACGGATGTCCCGAGGACAGCTAAGTTCCTAGATGACATGAAAAATCTTGGTTATTCAAATGCTTTTTTTGGAGGACTATCTTTTTCATTAGGAGACATTATGGTTCCAGAAATAAAGGAATCCCTTGTTGATGAAGCAGATTCTGAGGTAGAAGGCATTTTAACGAATTATAACATGGGTCTCATAACCAACAACGAAAGATATAATCAAGTAATTGATGTTTGGACCAATGCGAATGCGAGATTAACGCAATCCGCAATGTCTCAGTTGATAAATGACCGTCAGGGATTTAATCCGATTTATATGATGTTAGATTCTGGTGCTCGTGGTTCAAAAGAACAAATTCGTCAATTATCAGGAATGAGGGGTTTAATGGCAAAACCTCAGAAATCGGGTTCAGCTGGCGGTGAAATTATTGAAAATCCGATCATCTCGAATTTTAAAGAAGGACTATCGATTCTTGAATATTTCATTTCGACTCACGGCGCGAGAAAAGGTCTTGCAGATACAGCTTTAAAAACTGCTGATGCTGGGTATTTGACGCGAAGGTTGCATGATGTAGCTCAAGATGTAATTGTGAATTTGGATGATTGTGGAACTTTAAGAGGAATTGAAATTCATCCCTTACGTAAAAATGAAGAGATTGTAGAATCTTTATCTGAAAGAATAGCAGGACGCGTTTCTCTATTGGATGTAATTGATCCAATTACCGGTGAGACATATGTGGAGTCGGGGCAAATGATTTCGGATTTCACCTCGGATAAAATTGATCGTTCACCAATAGAGTCGGTAGAAGTTCGTTCACCTCTCACATGCGAGAGTAAGAAAGGGATTTGTGCAAAATGTTACGGAAGAAACCTCTCAACGGCAAAATTTGTTCAAACAGGTGAAGCTGTTGGCGTATTAGCAGCCCAGTCCATTGGTGAGCCAGGAACCCAATTGACGCTCAGGACTTTTCACGTTGGAGGAACCGCTGGTAACGTTTCGGAGATAAGTAGCTTAAAAGCAAAATTTGACGGTGTTTTAGAATTAGATGAAGTACGAACTGTAATCTCTGAAAATTCTGATGGCGAGAAATCAAATATTGTAATAGGGCGGACCGGAGAAATGCGAATTGTCGATTCTTCAACGGGTATCGCTGTTATGACAGGAAATGTTCCATACGGATCTACTTTATTATTGAAGACAGGTGCGAAGATCAAAAAAGATGATATCATATGTTCATGGGATCCCTATAACGCCGTAATTATCTCTGAGCATTCAGGAGCTATTGCGTATCAAGATATTATCCAAGGGGTCACTTACAAGGTTGAGATCGATGAACAAACAGGTTTTCAAGATAAAGTGATATCTGATAACAGAAACAAGAAACTGGTCTCAATGCTTAAAGTATTGGATAAAAAAGGAAATGAAATAAAGCATTACACTTTGCCAGTAGGTGCTCATTTAATGGTTGATGAGGGAGAAGAAATAAAAGCTGGAAAAATTTTGGTTAAGATTCCTCGTCGAGGTGCCAAAGCAGGTGATATAACTGGAGGTCTTCCGAGAGTTACAGAGTTGTTTGAGGCAAGAAACCCCTCAAATCCTTCTGTGGTTACCGCTATTGACGGCACTGTTTCATATGGAAAAATTAAACGTGGAAATCGTGAAATAATTATTGAAAGTCGAACAGGAGAGCAGAAGAAGTATCTGATCAACTTATCTAAACAGATACTGGTTCAGGAAAATGATTTTGTACGTGCAGGATCTCCTCTTAGTGATGGGGCTATAACACCTGCGGATATTTTAGCAATTCAAGGACCTACGGCAGTTCAGGAATATTTAGTAAACGAGATTCAAGAAGTATATCGTTTGCAGGGTGTAAAAATAAATGATAAACATTTTGAGGTTATTGTTCGGCAAATGATGCGTAAAGTAGAGATTGTTGATGGTGGAGACACTTCTTTCTTAGAAGGACATTTGGAACATACAATTGACTTTATAACGGAAAATGATTCCATTTTTGATAGAAAGATTATAGTTGATTCAGGGGATAGCGATTCTCTAAAAGCGGGAATGAAAACTTCTTCTCGTCGTCTACGTGACGAGAACTCGTTATTGAAACGATCCGACAAGCAGTTAGTCGAGGCTCGAGATGCGGAACCTGCGACGGCAAAATTGATTTTACAGGGAATAACAAGAGCTTCGCTTCAGACAAAATCATGGGTTTCTGCGGCCTCTTTCCAGGAGACTACGAAGGTTCTAAATGAAGCGGCAATAGCTGCGAAAATGGATACTCTTGAAGGTTTGAAAGAGAATGTAATCGTTGGCCATAGAATTCCCGCAGGGACTGGCTTGAAAAAGTATTACAAATCAGTTGTTGGAAGCAAAGAAGAATATGAAGAAATGATGGCGAAGAAAACGGTTGATGTTGAATTAAAGGATTAACTTAAATTATGGAAAATGGGTGAAGAAAAAGAAAATCAAGTTCAAATTGAGCTGAATGCCGAAACTGCGGACGGTATTTATAGCAACTTGGCGGTCATAAATCATTCACCCTCAGAATTCGTCTTAGATTTTATTCAGATGATGCCTGGTCTGCCTAAAGCAAGGGTCAAAGCTCGGGTGATCTTAACTCCTCAGCATGCTAAAAGGCTCATAGTAGCTTTGGAGGATAATGTATCTAGATTTGAATCTGCTCACGGTAAAATATCAGATACGGAAAACCCCAAGATTCCTATACAATTTGGAGGCCCTACCGGTCAAGCATAGACCTACTCCATAAATTATGATCTTTGATTTCGATCAGTTTTTTTGATCAAAAAGACTGTCTAGAATTGCAACAATTCCTCGAATTATGAGTCCAGCACCCACAAACATAAGAGTTACTATAAGGGCTGTCCAATACCAATTTCCGTTTTTTAAAGCAGGTGCTCCTATCCAAAAATAAAATGCGGGTCCAGCGAATAGGAAGGGAAAGGAAAATGCCAAAATAATAACTCCTTTTATTAAATTAGGTTTTTTAGATTCTTTACTCATGTTTTAAATTTACAATTCATCCAATATTTGGATGAAGTTAGAATTGAAATAATCTATTTCATTTACTGTGACGCAAAGTGGCGGTGTTATTCTCAAAGCTTCATTATTAAAAAGAAAAAAATTGGTGATTATTTTTCTCTCAATGAGCTTTTTATAAACTAAGTATTTAAGATCTTCAGTTTCCAGGGTAACAGAAAGAAGTAAACCAGTGCCACTTACTTCACATACCCTTGGGTGCGATCTTAGAACTTTTTTAATCAGTTCACCTCGCTTTTGCACATCAGCTAACCAGCCCGAAGATTTAAGTACTTGAAATGCAGCATGACCTGCAGCGCAGCTAACCGGGTTCCCTCCAAAGGTTGTAATATGACCAAGAATAGGATCATGTGTAAGTTTCATCATCTTGGATTTTGACGAAATAAATGCTCCCAGAGGCATTCCTCCTCCAAGAGCTTTTCCCAAGCAAAGTATATCAGGAGTTATTCTGTATTCTTGGTGAGCAAACAAATCCCCAGTCCTGCCAAATGCCGTTTGACATTCGTCAACTATTAGCATTGCTCCAATTTTTGAACATTGACGGGATAATTCTTCCAAAAAGACTTTATCGGCTTTTTTGTAACCTGTGCCGGCTTGAACACATTCTACAATTACTGCTGCAGTTTTCGAAGATATTTCATTTAAAGATTCTATATCATTAAATTCAAGTTGTCTGTGATCTGGAACTAAAGGTCTAAAAGCTCTTTTATACTTTTCATTGCCCATTGATGAAAGAGCCCCTATAGTTGAACCATGATATGATCCTTTAAAGGAAATTATCTCAGATCTTCCAGTCACTCTTCTTGATAATTTAAAGGCACCTTCGGTAGCTTCAGTGCCTGAATTCACCCAATAAACGGTTTGCAGCTCGGCCGCTAATTCATTAGTTATTGATTCTGCATATTTTACCTGGGTATTTTGAATATATTCTCCGTAGACCATCAGATGCATATGTTTGTCTACCTGTTCTTTAACAGCGGAAATAACTTTGGGATGACTATGTCCAATATTGGCAACTGCTATGCCACTGATAAAGTCCAGATATTTCTCATCTTTATCATCATATAGATATATTCCATTTGCTTTTGAAAATTTAAGCAGCATCGGAGACCCTGTAGTTTGTGCTAAATGCTTGTAAAAGGATTTTTCTAACTCCATTACTGTACTCTTTCCAAAAGCGTTAAAAGTATTTTTTCCTCCAATTTAACGCTTCAAAACACTTTTTACGGCATCCACGATCGCAGATGAATCTAAACCATACTTTTTCATAAGCTCATCTGGTTTCCCACTTTCCCCGAAGGAGTCATTTACACCAACTATTTCCATTGGACAAGGGTTATGCAACGCAAGTGCTTGGGCTACTGAATCTCCGAGACCCCCATTTTTTTGATGCTCCTCTGCAGTAACTACTCGACCTGTTTTTTTTGCACTTTTAAGAAGCGTACTTAGGTCTAAAGGCTTTATGGTAGCAAAATTTATCACTTCTGCATTTATTCCAATTTTTGATAGCGAATTGTTCGCTTCCAGAGCCTCCCAAACTAAATGGCCATTTGCAATTATCGTTACATCTTTTCCTTCAGTTAATATATCAGCTTTTCCAATTTCAAATGGTTTTTCTGGTTGAGTAAAATTTGGAACTTTCGGGCGTCCAAACCTTAAGTATACAGGGCCTAAATAATCATAGATTGCGATAGTAGCTGCTCGCGTTTGATTAAAATCACAAGGTGATACAACAACCATCCCTGGAAGCATTTTCATTAGTCCGATATCTTCAAGAATTTGATGAGTAGCACCATCTTCGCCAAGTGTCAGCCCTGCATGCGAAGCGCAGATTTTTACATTTTTCCCTGAATAAGCTATACTTTGACGAATCTGATCATAAACTCGGCCTGTTGAAAAATTCGCGAAGGTTCCAGTAAAAGGGACATAGTCTCCAATTGACAGTCCTGCTGCCATGCCCATCATATTGGCCTCTGCTATTCCTGTTTGAAAAAAGCGCTTAGGGAATTCATCCGCAAAGGAATTCATCTTTAAAGACCCTGTTAAATCTGAGCACAATGCAACGACATTGGGGTTGTTTTTGCCCAAAAAGAGCAAACCTTCGCCAAAGCCTGACCGAGTATCTTTACTACCGGAATTTATAAAATGATGCATATTTTAAGTATTTAAGGTAATCGAACAATAGTAGATATACCTGATGAAACATTAAATTTTTTTGTTTTTGAATATGATGTTTGTTGTGCGCTCCCAGATCTGAAGATAAGTATATATTCACCAGGTTGGAGTGAGAACTTTTGACGTGTTAATTGATCATCTATATTTATTACCCACTCTAGTTCTGAACCATTTGATTCAAAAATCGCACCGTATCCACTGGTTTTTAGTTGAATTGATACATCCCCCGGAGTGGGAATAATAAAATCATATATTTTACCTGGCTCGATAAGAACTTTTTCTTGATAGCGGGGCAGGGTTAGAATGTCAATTTCATAAGCTCCTGAAAGGTATCTGGTTGTGGAATTAAAATATTGAACATTTAATATTTCTGACTTTCCGGCCTGTCTCACAATCGCTAGTGGTTTGTATTGAAGTGATTTTGAACCTGGCATACTTAATTTCAGTTCTCCAGAGATTATTTCCGTTCCCAATTGATTGTGCTTACTTGAAAAAATATATGATGAATCAATTCTAACCGGAGGTATCGAGTATACTTGACCTTCATATTGAATTAATGGATCCAGATTTAAAGTATCAGGTAAATTCTTATAATTTAGAGTGTGAATAAACATATTTTGAATTTTATGGCTCTTAATATTTTTCAATATTATTGGCAAGTTAGTTTCAGATGTCTCTCCATCATTACCAATTAGGTTAATTTGAGCTGAGGTATTATTTAATACTTGATTGACAATAACGTCTAGGACTTTTTTAAAAGTATTTTCATTCCTTGCATCGTAAAAGGAGCCTACACAATCAAATGAATTAATTAGTTCCGGATCTAATCCAACTCCAATCACAAAAGGTTTAAGTAAAATCCCTTTCTTTTGAAGGATTTTTGACGCCTTACAAGGATCTTCATCACATGCCTCAACGCCATCTGTAATTAGAACAAGGATATTTCTACAATTTTCACAACTTGGAAAGTCACCTGCAGCACTTAGAATTGATCTAGCGATGGGCGTAGTTCCCATCGGCCTTAGTTCTTTGATTTTCTGTTTTATTCGAGTAAGATTTTTATAATTAAATGGCACTTCTAATCTTGTATCATTGCAATCCTGAGGGGGTACGGGTTTTTGATGACCATATACACGCAAAGCAAGCTGAAAATTCGGATCTTGAATTTCAGAAAGACTGTCGATCATTCTATTTAACAGCCTTTGAGCAATCTCCATTTTTGTTCCATTTTCCCATCTGCCATACATGGAATTTGAGGCGTCAAGAACAAATAATATTCTATTTAGCTTTTCCGATCCAATATATTTTTTTGGAATTAACTGTTGGCAGAATATTGGACTTATTAAGATTGAGAATCCTAATATAAAAAAGAGCTCTCTCATTAAATCGGATAATCACCTAACGTCTCGGGCAACTGGCTCAAGGCATTTTCTAGTTCTTCATCGCTTGGGGCAATACCATGCCACTTGTGAGTGCCTGTCATAAAATCAATCCCCGAACCCATTTCAGTTCGCATGATTATACATACCGGTTTTCCTTTTCTGGATAAATTTATAGCCGTATTTAAGCCTACAATTACCTTGCTCAGATTATTTCCTTCATCTATTTTTATTACCTCCCATCCAAAGGAAATAAATTTTGACCCAATATCTCCCATAGGCATCACATCATTTGTTGATCCATCTATTTGTTGGCCATTTGCGTCTATTGTCGAAATAATATTATCAATATTCTTTGACCCTGCATAGAGAGCAGCTTCCCAAATTTGACCTTCTTGAAGTTCGCCATCGCCATGGAGCGAAAAGACTAAGTTGTTGTCATTAGATAACTTTTTGGCTTGAGCTGCACCCAAAGCAACGGATAATCCTTGTCCTAAGCTACCGGAGGCAATTCGAACTCCTGGGAGGCCTTCGTGTGTCGTTGGATGGCCTTGAAGGCGGGAATTTAATTTTCTAAATGTATTTAATTCATTTATTGAAAAGTATCCAGCTCTTGCTAGAACGCTGTAAAATACGGGACTTATATGGCCATTACTTAAGAAGAAAATATCCTCATTTTGTCCATTCATGTTGAAGGACTCGTTATCGTGATTTAAGATCTTAAAGTAAAGTGCTACGAAGAACTCAGTACATCCAAGTGATCCTCCAGGATGACCAGATTGCACTGCATGTACCATTCTAAGAATATCTCGCCTTATTTGGGATGGGATTATTTCAATTGATTTGTCCATGGAAAATTTTCGATTGGTATTTCACAAAAGTAAGGTCTATAGGTGAGTACATTTGTATAAAATAAAATAGTATGAAATGCGGAATCGTAGGACTTCCTAATGTAGGAAAATCAACACTTTTTAATTGTTTGAGTAATGCTAAAGCTCAAGCTGCAAATTTCCCTTTTTGCACAATTGAGCCTAATCTCGGGACAGTAAACGTTCCAGATTTGCGATTGAAGGCTTTGGAGTCCATCGTAAACCCTGAAAAGTTAATTCCGGCTACTGTAGAAATAGTTGATATCGCCGGACTTGTCAAAGGAGCGAGCAAAGGAGAAGGTTTAGGTAATAAATTTTTGGGAAATATTCGAGAGTGCAACGCCATTCTACACGTGCTTCGTTGTTTCGATAATGAAAATATCGTTCACGTTGAGGGTTCAATTAACCCAATCAGAGACAAAGAAACTATTGATGTTGAATTGCAATTAAAGGACTTAGAGTCTTTAGAAAAACGAATTTTAAAGATTCAAAAAACGGCGAAGACAGGAGAAAAAGATGCAATAAAAGAATTAGAGATGGCAATGCGATTGAAAGAATATATCGAGCTTGGTAAATCTGCACGTCTTTTTCAGCGTAATGAATTGGAGTCTAATTGGATAAGAGATTACCACTTATTAACAGATAAACCTGTTTTATACGTTTGTAATGTCGATGAGTCTTCAGCTAAAGATGGTAATGAAATGGTTCAAATGGTCAAGGACATGGCAAAAGAAGAGAAATCGCATGTCGTATATCTCGCGGTTGAAATAGAATCTGATATTATTGAATTGGATGATCAAGACGAAAGAAATTTATTTCTAGATGATTTAGGCTTGAATGAGCCTGGCGTAAATAAAATTATTCGGGAGTCATATTCGATGCTTGATTTACAAACCTATTTTACCGCAGGACCAAAAGAAGTTCGGGCTTGGACTATAAAAAAAGGTAGTACCGCTCCAGAGAGTGCAGGCGTGATTCACGGTGATTTTGAAAAGGGCTTTATAAAAGCTGAAGTAGTATCATATTCAGATTTTGTAAAGTTTAAAAATGAGAATGCAGCAAAAGAAGCTGGAAAAATGAGGTTGGAGGGGAAAGATTACGTTGTGCAAGATGGTGACGTAATGCATTTTAAGTTCAATATTTAATTTTACTAAAACAGGTAAAAATGGATTCTTCGGCCCCTTTGTTAAAAACTTATGCTTTTAGTGGATTAAAAGCATCTATATAACGTGCTTTAGTTGATAAGTCTTATGTAGTTTCGCATCATAACTATGTCTGATAATACAGTTTACACTGAAGATAATATAAGAAGCCTCGAGTGGCAAGAGCATATCCGATTGAGGCCGGGTATGTACATAGGTAAACTTGGTGATGGTTCATCACCGGATGATGGAATTTATATTTTAGTAAAAGAGGTTGTCGACAATTCTATAGACGAATTTGTTATGGGGGGGGGGCGTACCATTGAAATTCAAATCAAGAACGGTGCGGTGGTTATTCGAGATTTTGGAAGAGGAATCCCTCTGGGAAAAGTTGTAGATGTTGTCTCAAAAATGAATACGGGCGCCAAGTATGACTCGAAAGCTTTTAAAAAATCAGTTGGTCTCAATGGTGTAGGGACAAAAGCTGTGAATGCCTTGTCTGAGAATTTTATTGTAGAGTCCTTTCGAGATTCGAAATCGAAATTTGCAAATTTTCAAAGGGGAGTTTTAATTGAAGAAAGTAATATTGTAGGAAGCTCTTCTAAGAGAGGGACAAAGGTTGAATTTAGACCGGATTCAAAAATTTTTAACAACTATAAATTTCAAATTGAATATGTAGAGAAGTTGGTTTGGAATTATGTTTACTTAAATCCGGGACTCTCTATTGTTTTAAACAATGAAAAGTATTTTTCTGAGGACGGATTAAAAGATCTTCTCAAGAATAATCTATCTGGTGAGATCATTCACCCAATAATTCATCTTAGGGGTGAAGATATTGAGGTAGCATTAACCCATGCTGATAAATCCCAAAGTGAGCAATATTATAGCTTCGTCAATGGACAGCATACAACTCAGGGTGGAACCCATCAAAGCGCATTTCGCGAGGCACTAGTGACCACAATTCGTAATCATTTTGGGAAACAATATGAAGCATCTGATATTCGACAAAGCGTAATTGGTGCAATTTCTCTAAAGGTTATTGAACCAGTTTTCGAATCTCAAACTAAAACCAAACTAGGGAGTAATGATATGGGGCCTGATGGTGGGACTATTCGGACATATATACTGGACTTTCTGAGAACAAAATTGGATAATTTTCTCCATAAAAATCAAGATTATGCAAATGCTATCCAGAAAAAAATAATTCGAGCAGAGAGAGAAAGAAAAGAACTCTCTGGTATTCAAAAACTAGCCAAAGAACGAGCAAAAAAAGCCAGTTTACATAATCGTAAACTTAGAGATTCTAAAATACATTATAGTGATTTAAAGGATGAAAGAAGACTAGAAACTACCTTATTTATAACTGAGGGAGATTCAGCATCTGGTTCTATAACATCTTCCAGAGATGTTCAAACTCAGGCAGTTTTTAGTTTAAAAGGAAAGCCTCTTAACTGTTATGGACTGTCAAAAAAAGTAGTCTATGAAAATGAAGAATTTAATCTACTGCAAGCTGCCTTAAATATTGAAGATGGCCTTGAAGACTTACGCTATAATAATGTTGTTATTGCCACGGATGCTGATGTCGATGGAATGCATATCAGGCTTCTTTTGATCACTTTTTTCCTTCAATTTTTTCCTGAATTAGTGAGTGAAGGTCATTTATACATTCTTCAGACTCCTCTTTTTAGAGTTAGAAATAAAAAAAGTACAATTTATTGTTATGACAATGAGGAAAAAGAAAATGCAATTTCACGATTAGGGGTTAATCCCGAAATTACTCGTTTTAAGGGTCTTGGGGAAATATCACCTGGGGAATTTAAAATGTTCATCGGCGAAAATATTCGTCTGGAGCCGGTTATGTTAGGTAAAGAGCATATTGACTCTCTCCTTGAATACTATATGGGAAAAAACACTCCAAAGCGGCAAGAATTCATAATTGAAAACCTAAAAGTAGAGCAAGATATTACCGAACTATGAAGGACTCGGAAGATAAAATATTGGACGAAAGTATAGATGGTTTTACTGATGATTCAAGACCTTTTGAGTCAAGAGTTCGTGGAATGTATCGAGAGTATTTTCTGGATTATGCGAGTTATGTGATTTTAGAGAGGGCGGTGCCATCTATTCAGGATGGTCTCAAGCCTGTTCAAAGAAGACTCCTTCATGCACTGAGAGAGATGGATGACGGTCGTTTTCATAAAGTAGCCAACGTCATAGGTCAAACAATGAAATATCACCCTCATGGTGATGCAAGCATAGGTGATGCTTTGGTGCAACTGGGTCAAAAAAATATTTTAATTGATTCTCAAGGGAATTGGGGTAATATTTTTACAGGTGACTCAGCTGCTGCTTCTAGATATATTGAGGCTAGGCTCAGCACATTTGCATTAGAGGTAGCTTTTAATCCAAAAATTACTGAATGGCAATCTAGTTATGACGCTAGGGGCAAGGAGCCAATTGATTTACCTATGAAGTTTCCATTGCTGTTGGCTCAAGGAGTTGAGGGAATAGCTGTTGGTTTGAGCACCAAAATTTTACCGCATAATTTTATTGAACTAATTGATGGCTCTATCTCAATTCTCAAGGGTAAAAGTGCTAAAGTGTATCCTGATTTTCCAACTGGTGGGATTGCTGATTTTACTCAATATAATGACGGCTTAAGAGGAGGAAGAGTAAGGATAAGAGCAAAAATATCTGTTCTTGACAAAAAAACTTTGGTTATTTCGGAACTACCTTTTTCAATGACAACTCAATCTTTAATTGATTCGATAATCAAGGCTAACGAAAAGGGCAAAATTAAAATAAAGAAAATAGAGGATAATACTGCCGAAAAAGTAGAAATTGTATTGCATTTAGTTTCAGGTGTTTCTCCAGATCAAACAGTGGATGCATTATATGCTTTTACTTCATGCGAAATTTCTATTTCTCCTCTTTCTTGCGTAATAGAAAACGATCGTCCATTGTTTTCGGGCATTTCGGAAATATTAAAAATTTCGACAGAAAACACGACTAAGCTTCTGAAAGCTGAATTAGAAATAAATCTGCATGAACAAGAGGAATTATGGCATTTTGCTAGTTTAGAGAAGATTTTCATTCAGCATAAAATATACAGAGATATCGAAGAAGCTGAGACTTGGGAGCAAGTTTTAGAAAATATTTGGGAAGGTTTAAAACCTTATATTGATAATTTAATTAGAGAGGTTACTGAGAATGATATAATTCGTTTAACGGAAATAAAAATTAAAAGAATTTCAAAATTTGATGCCTCAAAAGCAGAAAAGCAATTATTAATTCTTGAAGAAAGAATCGCCGAAATAAAATCAAATCTGAAAAATCTTGTCGATTTTTCCATTGATTATTTTAAGAATTTAAAAAAGAAATTCGGAAAAGGTAAAGATCGCAAGACTGAAATTAGAACATTCAATTCCGTCGTGGCTTCAAAAGTTGCTTTAGCTAACGTAAAATTATATGTAAATAGGGAAGAGGGGTTTATTGGTACAGCACTAAAAAAACATGAATTGATATGCGAATGTTCTGATCTTGACGATATTTTGATAATAAGAAAAGATGGGACTTTATTGGTGACCAAGGTAGATTCGAAGAAATTTGTAGGTGTTGATATTTTATATGCTGGGGTATACCGAAAAGGAGATGATCGAACAATTTATAATCTGATTTATCGTGACGGTTTGAAGGGGGCAAGTTTTATCAAACGTTTTGCTGTTGGAGGAGTTACAAGAGATAAAGAATATCCCATAACTCAGGGAAATACAGGATCTTTAATTCATTATTTGAGCGTTAATCCGAATGGTGAAGCGGAAACAGTTTCAATAAATCTAAGAGCTGTCTCTCGCCTAAAGAAACTGAAATGGGATATAGATTTTGCAAAAATGAGTATTCGAAGTCGAACCACTCGCGGTAATACAGTAACTAAGGAAACAATTAAGCGAGTTGAGCTAAAGGCAAAAGGAATCAGTACTTTAGACGCACGAAAGTTATGGTTTGATGATACTGTTTTAAAAATAAATGATCAAGGAAGAGGAGTTTATCTAGGAGCGTTTCAAGGCGATGAGCATATAATTCAATGTGATAAAAAAGGTCGTTTTAGAATTTTTACTCCAAATAAAAGAATGCATTTTGATGAAGTTCCATTCTATCTGTCAAAATTAGAGAGAGATAAGTCTATAGGAATTGTTTATTTTGAAGGAAACAAAGAAAAACACTTTGTTAAGCGTTGTTCTCCAGAAATAAGAAATAATGATTGGGATTATATCATAAGTGAACATTCTAAATCCACCATTGAGATAATTAGTCAATATGATATTGTTGAATTTGAAATTGAATTTTCCAAAATAAAGGGTAAAGAAAAGTCTTTGGAACGATTTATTATATCAGATTTAATTAGCGTGAAGGGTTTAAAAGCAACAGGGAACAGAATTTCGTCTTTAAAAATCAAAAAAATAAGCTTGTTATCTGAAAAAAATATTGAAATTATTGATGAATCTGGATCAAATGATAAAGACGACTCTGAAACTAGAAAAAATAATAGTTCGCAGGATGAGATCCTTTTAAAACCAATGGACACTAATATTGATATTGTTGATTTAGGGAAGGATAACTTTTCAAATAATCAAGAATTGAGTCCTAAATTAGAAGAGGACTCTGAGGAAGATGGTCAATTCACTTTGGAGTTTTAGCATATTTATGAATCAATACTTATCCATTTTACTTTGTTTTCTTGGTATTAGTTTGTTTGCTCAACCCAATAATGATAGTCTTAATATGAAGAAGTTGATTCATTATCCTTTTTCTGACTGGATTGATACTAATGTTTTTCCCTTGGGATCTGAGATTTGGGGATATTCGGATTCTTCCAGCGGGGAAGAATATGCAATCGTTGGAAATAAAAATGGGGTTTTAATTGCAAATATTACGAGTTCCAATCAAATTGGTAGTACATACTGGTATTCTGGATCCCCCTCTATCTGGCGAGATATAAAGACATTTGGTCATTATGCTTATGTGGTACACGATGTCCCTTCTGGATCTAATCCCGTTTATGATGGTTTAATGATTATCGATCTAGACAGTTTATCAATTTTAAAACATAAGAATATAAAATTACCTGTGCCGAGGCAAAATGGACAAGTGGATACTTTGGCAAGAGCCCATAATCTATGGATCGATAATAACGGTATTCTTTACGCATTTGGTTCAAATGTAGGAGTTGGTGGTGCTTTATTATTTGATCTTTCAATAGATCCTTGGAACCCTGTTTATAAGGGGATATATGATAGTCATTATTTCCATGATGGGTTTTCTAGAAATGATACTTTGTATGGAGCAGCTCTTTATTCAGGGGTAGTTGCAGTAGATTTTACTTTGAAGACCAGTCCACAATTAATTAGAACGTGGCCGACTCCAGGAAATTTTTGCCATAATACTTGGCTGAGCGATGATAATAATTTTTTGTATGCAACGGACGAAGTTTCTGATGGATACATTTCAGCATATGATATTTCAGATTTAAATAATGTAAATGAATTATTCCGTCACAGAGTGCAACCTAATACCTCGTTAATTCCCCATAATACACATGTCTTGGGTTCAAAATTGATTACATCATATTATACTTTTGGATTACATCTTTTAGATATCGAGTTTCCAGATCTTCCCGTCTTGTCTGGATATTACGATACTTCTCCAAGTATTGGTGGAGGTTATAATGGAGCATGGGGTGCTTATCCATATTTACCAAGTGGGAGAATCTTAGTCTCGGATAGGCAAGAGGGCTTATTTGTTTTAGAACCTGAATATGTTGACGTAAGTAGATTACATGTTCAACTTGGCCATGTTGATTTGTTCTCTGGCGGTAATATAAAATATGGTAATGCGAGTGGAAAAGACTTTGTTTTCCTCATAAATAAAGAGGATACTCTATATGCCGATGATAATGGAGTGGTTATTTATGGTTCATTGGGAAAAACAGTAGATACTATTGTTTATCCATTTACTGGTGCTAATGGAATTCAAACATTTGATTCACTTGCGTTAAATCTTGGTTCAGGGACATACCCTCATGATACCCTTATTGCATCTTCGTTTACAGAACGTGAAGAAATAATTTTAGATCCTTTTGAGGTCATAGATTCCGAGGAGAAATGGGTATTAAAAAGATCAAGTTTCTATGACCAAGAAATTTCAATTCAAATATTGGATATTAACGGAAGACAAATTTATAAAGGCATATGGAGTTACAATTTTGATAAGTCAATACCAATGCCAAAGGCGGCAGGGTTTTATATCTTGAGTTTTAAGATAAAGGATGCCGGTGAGGGATCTATTCGCTTATTTTGTAATTAAGTCAATTTAAAAATTAGGTTTCAAGTTATATTTAAGGTAAAACTCGTTAATTTTTTCAATTGCCTCCTTTGAACTGTCTACAACGCTGAATAATTCCATGTCATTTTCCCCAATTAATTCATTCTCCATTAAGATCTGTTGAATCCAATCTAATAATCCTGACCAGTAATTTTTTCCAACCAGGACAACCGGGAATTTATCAATCTTCTTCGTTTGAATCAGTGTCAATGCCTCAAATAGCTCATCCAAAGTACCAAATCCTCCTGGCATCACAACGAAGCCTTGTGAGTATTTCACGAACATAACTTTTCTAACAAAAAAGTAATCAAAATCTACACTTTTGTCGATATCGATGAAGTTATTTGGATTTTGTTCGTGTTCTAATTCTATATTCAGCCCCACAGAAGCGGCTTTTACTGATTTTGCTCCTCGATTTGCTGCTTCCATGATCCCTGGACCTCCTCCAGAGATAATCCCGTAGCCTAACTTACCTAAACCCTCTGCAATCTCTTGAGCCATTTTATACCAAGAATTATTTTCTTTAAGTCTAGCTGAACCAAAAATACTTACACATGGCCCTATTCGCGAAAGTCTTTCATAGCCTTCGACAAATTCAGACATAACTTTGAATATCGCCCAAGAGTCATTAGTCTTAATTTCATTCCAAGTCTTAGAGATTTCTTTGTTCAATTCAGATATATATTATTCTTAGCGAATACAAGTTAAGAAAAACAATGGGTTATTTTTAGCGTTGAGCTCAATTACTTGTTTAATGCGGTTTTTAAGAATGGGGCCGTAATACTTGATGAGTTTTCGGATACTTCCTCAGGAGTTCCTGATGCAATAATTCGTCCTCCTTCGTTCCCACCATCTGGACCTAAATCAATAATCTGATCCGCTTGTAACATTACATCAATGTTGTGTTCAATAATGATTGCTGTATTTCCCTTATCTACGAGATTATTAATAACCTCCATTAATATTCGGATATCTTCAAAATGAAGTCCAGTAGTGGGCTCATCTAGAATATATAAAGTTTTACCGGTATCTCTCTTGCAAAGCTCCGAGGCTAATTTAATTCTCTGAGCTTCGCCACCACTTAATGTTGTAGATTGTTGTCCTAGTGTTATGTAACCTAAACCGACATCACTTAATGTTTTCAGGGTTTTATGAATTTTAGGTATTGATTCAAAGAATCTACAAGCATCTGATATTGATAGGTTTAGAATATCGCTGATGCTTTTACCTTTATATCGTATTTCAAGAGTTTCTCGATTAAATCTCTTCCCCTGGCATGATTCGCATGGAACATGGATATCTGGGAGAAAATTCATTTCAATTATTTTAACTCCTCCTCCCTGACAAGTTTCACATCGCCCTCCTTTTACATTAAATGAAAATCTACCAGGCATGTATCCACGAATTTTAGATTCTGGTATTTCTGAAAATAGCTTTCGGATTTCATTAAAAACATTCGTATAGGTCGCGGGATTAGATCTCGGTGTTCGTCCAATTGGATTTTGGTCAATATCAATAACTTTATCAATATGCTCAATTCCATTTATTGTTTTAAAATCTTGAGGTTTAACTAAAGATCCATTTATTTGACTCGCAATTGCAGGATATAGTGTACCATTAATTAATGTCGATTTTCCCGAACCTGAGACCCCTGAAATTACAGTTAACGATCCGAGTGATATTTTTAAATTCACCGATTTCAAATTATTCCCACTAGCCCCTTTAAGTTCAATGTAATGAGCATTTCCAGATCTCCTTTTTGATGAAATAGGTAGCTTTAATTCCTGCCGTAAGTATTTTCCGGTCAAGCTATCAGTTTTCGAGATAGTTTTAAAGTCTCCTTGAGCAACTATGTCACCTCCATGAATTCCTGCTTTTGGTCCTAAATCGATGATTTGGTCTGATGACTTCATCATTTCCTCATCGTGCTCAACAACTATTACAGAATTTCCGATATCTCTTAATTTTTTGAGACTCTTAATTAATTTTTGATTATCTCTTTGATGTAATCCTATACTTGGCTCGTCTAGTATATAGAGTACATTCACTAATTGTGAACCTATTTGAGTAGCGAGTCTAATTCTTTGCGCTTCTCCTCCGGATAGAGACATAGTAGTTCGGTTTAGTGATAAATAATTTAGCCCGACATCACTTAAAAACTTAATCCGAACTTTTAGTTCTTTGATTATTTCTATTCCTATTTTTTTTTGTGAGACATTTAACTTTTTTAGGATGGAATTTGACCATTCATATAATTCAAGGATACTCATTTTTGATAGTTTAGCAATGTTGAATCCATCAATTTTGAAATTTAGCGATTCATTATTAAGTCTGGATCCATTGCATGATCTACAAATTTCTTCTGTCATAAATTCATCTGCCCACCTCTGTAGACTTTTACTTTTACTCTCTCTCTTTTGAGTTTCAATGAAATTGATTAATCCCTCATAATCAATGTTTATTTTTCTGGAAACGCCGAGGTTTTTGCTCTCTAGATGAATTTGTTCTTTGTGTCCATTTAAAATGGCAGACTTAGCTTTTGCTGAAATTTTGTTCCAAGGTGTATCAATATCAAAATCAAAACGAATACCCAGATATTCCATTTGTTGAAAAATCCATGATTTTCGATATTCTCCCAATGGTTTCAGTGCACCATTTCTGAGGGAATACTTTGGGTTTTCAATAACTTTAATAAGATCTACTACTTTTACTTTTCCCAAGCCATCACATTTTTTACATGCTCCTTTTGGGGAATTAAAACTAAATGAATTTGGTTCTGGTTCTTTATAGGATATACCTGTAGACGGGCACATTAAATTTCGACTAAAATATTTGATTTGGGAGTTATTATAATTGGCAATAACAATATTGCCTTTTCCCATTTTCATCGCTATTTGAATACTTTTTTTTAACCTTGGTTTCATTTCACTAGAAACATCAATTCGATCAACAACAATTTCGATATCATGTGTTTTGTATCGATCTAATCTCATGTCACGTTCAATATCAATCCATTTATTATCTACCCGCGCTTTGAGAAATCCTTGTTTTCCAAATGAATCAAAAAGTTCTCGATAGTGTCCTTTTCGGGATTTTATAACGGGACCTAGAATTGCAATCCTTTCACCTTTAAATTGTTTTATTATTATTTCTACAATTTCGTCATCAGTGTGACTTATCATTTTTTCTCCTGTCTCGCTTGAATATGCTGTTGCTATTCTAGCATACAGAAGACGAAGGAAGTGATAGATTTCAGTTACAGTTCCGACTGTGGATCTTGGATTTCGGTTAGTAGTTTTTTGTTCGATGGATATAACAGGACTTAAACCTTTTATTGAGTCTATATCAGGGCGGTCCATTGTCCCTAAAAATTGTCTTGCGTAACTGGAGAAGGTTTCCATATATCTTCTTTGACCCTCTGCGTAAATTGTATCAAAAGCAAGAGATGATTTTCCACTGCCACTAAGCCCAGTGATAACAACCAATGAGTTTCGAGGTATTTTAACATCTATATTTCGTAAATTATGCTCCCTGGCTCCGAGAACAGTGATATTATCACCCATACAAACTTCTAATTTTTATTTAGGACTAGGTTCTAATTGAGGAACTGAAATTGCGTATCTTTTTTGATATTTATTTATTAAATATGAATCTCTTAGCCACGGATTATGATTTTTCAATTCTTTATATGACCAACCATATTTGTGAGCAAATTTACCCCAACTGCTTACATTGCTATCCACGGAAACTAAAACATCGCCCCATGGATTCAAGTAGTCAGTGGGTAAAAGATCGAATCCAAACGATCTGGGCTCCTGGAAAATATATTTGATGGCTAAGATTCGATAAACATATCGTTTCGTCTCTTCATTTAATAATAAATCATAGTAATCTTGTTCTTCTTGCCGATTCAGCTGCTTTTGAAGTCCAGCCATTCCCATATTATATGAGGCTGCAGCCAGAGTCCAGGAACCAAACTTCTCTTTCGCTTCATTTAAATATTTACAAGCCGCCAAGGTGGATTTCGTTATGTGATAGCGTTCATCAATTTGTTCATTAATTTCTAGATTGTAATCTCTTGCTGTTGCTTCAAGCATTTGCCAAATGCCAGTGGCACCCGCAGGTGAAACAACTTGAGATAATCCGCTTTCAATGACCGCTAGATATTTAAAATCATTTGGAACCCCCTCTGATTCTAAAATTGGTTCTATGATTGGAAAATATCTACCGCTTTTTTGAAGTAGTTGAATAGTATTACTATGCCAGAATGAGTTAACCTGCATTTCTCGACTGAGTAATTCTCGATTACTCTGTTTATCCGGCATTTTTTCCCCTGCTAGATTAATTTCGTCTGGAATAGGAACGACCATTACATGATTGGAAGTCGAAAGGTGCATCATTCTTTCGCCCTTAGAATAAGTATCGGGAACAGCATAAATAATGATTATCATCAAAAGAATTGAACCAACAAAGTATTTGGGTTTTGTATGCATCATTTATTTAAATTGAAAAGGGCTTTTAAAATTATTCATATTTGACAACTGGGTATCTTTTTCAGAAATTATAAATTCACTTTCCCGTAATCCAGAAAGTTTACTCCAATTTATGTTTAAATTTTGGTCATTGTAAATAATACCACCTTCACTTTCTCTTGAATAATAGTTAGTGCATTTATACTGAAAGCGAGTATTATTTTCAAGAGTAATAAATCCATGCGCAAATCCTTCAGGAATAAGAAATTGTCGTTTATTTTTTTCAGATAGGAGCTCAGCATGCCATTTCCCGTAAGTTGATGACCCGTATCTCAAATCAACAGCTATGTCGCAGACTGAACCTGATGTAACTCTAACCAATTTAGATTGGGAAAAGGGTGGCGCTTGAAAATGAAGGCCTCTGAGTGTTCCTTTGCAGCTGAAACTCTCATTGTCTTGAACAAAATCTTTTATACTCGCAGGAAGAGCATCTTGTCTAAAGCTTTCAAAAAAATAACCCCTATCATCAGAAAAAACAGTGGGCTCAAGTATTAATAAACCACTAATTTTTGTTGGTATTTTTTTCATAGACCCGTTTCTTTAAAATTCTCGCTTGTCCAATTTATCAAAGTTTTATAACTAGCAGAATTGGCAGCTACAATATTACGCTCAAAAAGCAAATTCCTATCAGGAATTTGCTTTCCATCAAATTTGCTTACGATACCCCCTGATTCTCGAACCAGCAATATCCCCGCGGCAATATCCCACGGTGCCAAACCATATTCAAAAAAAGCGACAAACTTACCCTCAGCTACCAGAGATAAGTCAATTGCGGCAGAGCCAAACCTCCTTACTCCTCGAGAATGCTCAAAGCATTTTTTTAAAACACTTAAATAAGAATCGACGTATGAAAAATCATAATAAGGAAACCCAGTTCCAATAATACCATCATGCATTTCATTTCCATTTTGGATACTGAGTTTCTTGCCATTACAAAAAGCACCCATACCCTTTTCAGCCGAGTACATTTTGAAGTTACTAACGTCATAAACAGCCGACCAAACTATTTCATCTTTATTTAGAAGAGCAACAGAGATCGAATAATGAGCTAAATCATGAATATAATTCGTGGTTCCGTCTAAGGGATCAATTATCCAATTGTAAGCATCACTTGCCTTCAAATTTTGATCTTCTTCAGCAATGAAGCCGGCATCAGGAATTAATAATTTTAAACCTTGAATTAGCTTTTTTTCTGCCTCAATGTCGATGTATGATACAAATGAGTTCAGGCTTTTAACTTGTATATTCGTGGAAGAAAATTGTTTTTTCTCTTCATAAATCCATTCACCAACATTTTGAATTAACTCTAAGGCCTCTGGGAAATAATTCTTCATACTGCCATGGCATCCTTAGATTTATGGAATTGAAAACAATCGTCAAATTGAATTTTACCAATGTATCCAAACTCAACATTGCCGGCTTTACCAATTTCATATTCGGCAGAAACTCTGATATAATTTTCTGTGTAACCATACATTCGACCTTTTCGATTAGAATTTTCCCAAAGTACTTTTAGAAGAGTTCCTTTGTGTGAATCTGCAAATAATCTAGATTTTTTTGCACTCAGTAGTCTTAACCTGTGATTCCTTGCTTTTCTTTCTATTTTTGGAATAATATTGTCAAAATTTTCAGCTTCTGTACCAGGTCGTTCAGAGTATGTAAAAACATGCAAATAGCTTATCGGTAGATGGTTCAAGAAATTAAACGAGTCTAAAAAATGATCCTCGGTTTCCCCCGGGAATCCAACTATTACATCTACACCTATCGATGAATTAGGTATGAATTTTTTTATCCTTCGAACTCTTTCAGAATATAATTCCCTATTATAACGTCTTTTCATTTTTCCAAGAATTTCATTGTTTCCGCTTTGAAGAGGTATGTGGAGGTGTGGAACAAATTTTTCACTATTCGATATAAAGAGGATTATTTCATCAGTTAACAAATTGGGCTCTATGGATGAAATTCTAATTCTGTCAAGACCTGATAACTTGTCGAGCTCTTGAAGCAAGTCTATAAATTTGTGATCATGTTTTTTGTCTCCATGCTCTCCTTTACCATAATCTCCAATATTCACTCCAGTTAAAACTATTTCTTTGACCCCTGTTTTAACTAAATTCCTTGCTTGTAATGTAATTTGATTAACAGTAGCTGATCTACTAATTCCTCTTGCCATGGGAATTGTACAATATGAGCATTTATAATCACACCCGTCTTGAACTTTCAAAAATGCTCGAGTTCGATCCCCAATGCTATATGCAGAATCATAATTTTGAATTTCACTAACATCACAACTATGAATTATTGTTTCCTCGAATTTATCCAAGTCGTTAATAAATTTTCTTAAGTGAAGTTTATCGGCTCCCCCAAGGACTATGTCGACACCTTCTAATGCGGCTATCTCGCTAGGTCTCAATTGAGCGTAACAGCCGGTTACAACGATAAATGAATTTGAGTTAGCTCTAAGAGCTTTTCTAACTATGGATCTGCACTCAGTATCAGCTTTTTCAGTAACTGAACAAGTATTAATGACAACTAGATCTGCTCCTTTATCGAGTTTCACTGTTTCCATTCCCGCGTCATTTAAATCTCTTGCAATGGTGCTTGTCTCGGCAAAATTTAGTTTACAACCTAGAGTATGAAATGCCACTGTTTTTTCATTTAAATCCATTGTTCAAATTTAGGGCTTTTGAACGGCTATCTTTGGATTATGTTTCGGATGTTAAAATATGTTCCTCTGTTCTTAATAGTATTTTTAATTTCTTGTGATTCATATAGCAAAGAGGGTGTTGGGGAGGTGTTTCGGTATAATGAGGCTTCAGGTATAGCTTCGTTGGACCCAATTTATTCAAGAGATCAGGCGAGTAATTGGATATCTAAGCAAATATTTAGTACTCTCGTAGACACCGATTCCTCTTTGGATATTCTACCAAACCTTGCTGAGTCATGGACGGTTGATAATCAAGGTTTGGTTTATAATTTTTCTCTGAGATCAGATGTGTTTTTTCATCATTCGCCATGTTTTACTGCAGGTTCAAGAAAATTAACCTCCAAAGATGTTGTTTATTCCCTAAAAAGATTAAAAAATCCCTCAATGGGATCTCCTGGGGCTTGGGTCTTAGAAAATCTAAATAATATTAAATCAGATGGGCCATTTAATGTTTTAATTACTCTTCATAAACCAGATCCTTCTTTTCTAGGTAAATTAAGTATTCCATACTGTGGAATTGTGCCGATTGAAGCAATAGAATATTATGGAAATGAGTTTTCATCTGAGCCAGTGGGGTCAGGTCCCTTTTTCCTCAAAGCTTGGAGACTAAAAGATAAACTTGTTCTCAGACGAAATAGAAGATTTTATCAGAAAGATTTGGAAGGTAATTCTCTACCTTATTTGGAAGCAGTTTCGGTTCGATTCATCCCGGATAGGCAAGCAGCTTTTTTAGAATTTATCAAGGGAAATTTAGATTTTTTAACAGGAGTTGACGCTTCCTATAAGGATCAATTATTCACAAAGGATGGTTTGTTAAAAGAATATTGGTCCAAGAAGTACAGACTCTACAGGGCGCCATTTTTGAATACTGAATTTATCGGTATTAGATCCATAAACCCCAGTCCCTCTTACCTTTCTGATTCTAAAGTGCGGAGAGCATTGAATCTATCAATTGATCGAAATAGCATGATTAAATACTTAAAAAATGGTATCGGTAAGTCAGCCTATGGAGGTATTATACCCATAGGTCTAAAGGGACATAAAGAAAAAGAGGCATGGGAAAATCCATATTCATTCCAAAAAGATTCGGCTATTGGTCTTTTGGAGGCCTCAGGTATTTTAAATAATTCACCCGAAAAGTCATTGGATCCTATAATTTTGTCCACAACCCCAAGCTATCGGGATTTGTGTGAGTATATTCAAAATGCTTGGGAAGAAATTGGGATTCCTGTTCAAATCGATGTTTTGCCAGCAGCAGTATTCAGAGAAGATAAGTCCAATGGTAGACTCCCTGTTTACAGAGCTAGTTGGATTGCAGATTATCCTGATTCTGAGAATTATTTAATGCTTTTTGAGAGCAAAAGATCAGCTCCCAATGGGCCTAATTCATCTTTATTTAAAGATTCTGAATTTGACGCTCTGATTAGAAAAGGAAAACATGGAAGTAATGACTCTTTACGAAGCTATTATTACAGGCAAGCTGATCAAAAATTACATGATGAATCTCGGCTTATCCCCTTGATATATGATGAAAGTATTCGAGTATTACCTAAAGAATGGCATGGGCTTTCTTCTCACCCTATGAATTGGCTTGATTTAAGAAGGGTTAAAAAAAGAAAAAGGTAAACCCTATTCAAAAGGGAGCGA
>MDSX01030405.1_pt1 | contig 26157 bp, 17 predicted proteins | sample 811141 | NCBI WGS metagenome assembly MDSX01 (sample SAMN05326642, study PRJNA326480) | marine metagenome | isolation source: seawater | place: Atlantic Ocean: South East | collected 2010
CAGTACCAAAGTCATATTTGTACTTACCTGCTTTTAATTCTTTACCAACTGACATAAAATCCTTTGCTTTACCTACTAATTCAGCAAGTTTATCTAAATGATCTCCAGCGTCATCCTTTTCAGTAACTACAGCTTCATCCATTCTTGCTAAAGTATCATAGTAAATATCTTGTATATTACCAGAGTTTTCGAAGTTATATTCTACTGATACATCAATAGTCCATTCTTTTCCATCTTGGTCTGTACCCATAAAGTATACATCCATTCCTTCGTTTCCATGGTCATCGATAACATCATAATCATCAAATTCTACTTCGTACTTTTTACCACCGTCTTTAAATTTAATAATAGGCCATTCATCTTTAGTGATTTTAATCTTTTCATTAAGTTCTACAGCGTTTGGCTGTTCATCTAATTCAGCTAAAATTCTACGACCCCATTTAGAAAGTCTAACACCCTCTTCAGAGACGTTAAAGTATTTTGTGTTTCTAGTTCTCCATTGTTTGTGGTCACCAGATAATTCAGAAAGTATTCTAGTAAACTCTTCTTCTGTGATTACACCATCTTTAACTGCTTTAAGTACTGCGTTTCTTACACCAGCAGTTTTACCTACTGTTGAAGCAGGGTGGTTTTCAGTATACTTTCTTTTAATTTGTATCTTTTTACCTTCTTTTAAGAAATCTTCGAATTTATTCATAATTATCTTATTTTAATTTTTGCTAATTTGCCCTGTGTTTCTTCATATTGAAATGAGAACTTAGACTTTGCGTAAAGAGTTCCCATTGAGAAAGAAACAAATGTTCCTTCTGGCTTTTTTGTAAAGGCATTATATGCAGCCATTGCATTTCCTTCATCATCAAAAATACCAAGAATATTCTTTGATGTTGCAGATCCCATTACAACTCCACCTTGTAGTCTAATAGTTTGACCATCAAGATCTGCACTATTATGAGCAAATACTAAGTATTTAGTTTCACCTTTTTCTGGTAAACTATCACTGTGTTCTTCGAATTCAGTTCTACTATTAAAGTAATAAGATCCAAATGGAATTGATTCGTTTACTTCTTCGTTTTTAACGTTTTCAGTAAAGCTTTCAAAAGATTGTATATTGTTCATATTAATATTCTATTTTGTTTATATATTCTTAATAAAATCATCGAAGGTTAGGAACTCTACCTCTGTAGATTCTGCCATAACTCCCATCGAGTCTTCTAGTTTTTGTTTTAACTCAACATACATATTATGTAATGGTTTTGGAGTTAGCTTCTTAAAGAGCTTCTCATCGCCATCTAACATTGCATTTCTTACTTGAGTTGCTGATATATTCTTTCCTGTTCTAGGTATTTCAAATAAACCAAAATCATCTCTAACATCTAGAGCATCTCTATATTCTTGTTTATCTACTTGATAACCATAAGTCTTCATTCTATCACTTCCTGTTCCCCATAATACTGGTTCGTATTTTGGTCTCATTGCATTAAACATAGTGTCAATACCTCCTGTTGGAATTACAAAAATATCTTCAATAGGTAATTTACCTTTTAATCTGTTTATCATAGCCACTTGAGTTGCCTCATCATAAGGTCTCTTAAATGAATCTTCCTTTTTCTTATTCTTAGCTTTAACTAATAGAATAACTACAGGATAACCATTTTGCTTATAGATTGTTTCTACAACTTTAGCATGTCCTAATGTAAACGGTTGGAATCTACCAACAAACATGTTTACTAATTTCTTACCATGCTCAGGATAATCTACCTTTAAAGCTTCCATAACTGGATTAACTTCAGCAGATATTTTTTGATTTACTAAATACTGTTTAAAGTTCATTACGCTATCTTCGTTTGCTTTAGCTAAAATTTTAGCTTCAATATTTTCAATAAGTTCATTTAGAGTTGTTAGCATATCTCCTGAAATAATATCAGTCTCTTTAGCTCTCTTTTTTCTAAATGACCCTAAAGTAATTTTAAATAGCTCAGCTAAAATTTTATCTTGAACTAAAGTTAATGTCTTTTCGTTTGTTATGAACTTATGATTTAATTCAAACATTGGGGACTCTGCAAAATCAGCAGAATCAAATTTAGCTCCAATATATTTTGTTGCGTTCTCTTTAATATAGTCGTTAAACATTTCTGATATTAACTCTAAATATCTTTTATCAGACTCTTCTTCTTTTAATTCTATTGTATCTAAACTATACTGTACAAAATGTTCAACAATATCTAAAATAGAAATCTGATACATGTCAGATGCCTTTCTTTCTGGTCTAGCCTTTTTATTAAATTTTTCTAAAACAAAAGACTTAAGTCCTTTTCCATCATGGAAGTTAACTATAAAACCAGAAACATCTTTAGAAAGATCGTGCATTAAAGCTGATGCTTTTTGATTTTCATTAAAGATACTATAAACCACTCTTGTAAAAGAAGGTCTATCAGGATTCTCAAATCTTTCTTCAAATTCATTTACGCTAGTTTCTAAAACATCAATGATGGCAGACTTTTGACCTGAATGTAAAAGTCCTTCAAAAAGAACTGGAGGTCTTTGTACTTCTAATAGATCTGCCCATTTATTTAGAATCATATTATCTCTAATTACCTTTCTAACTTTATTAGGATTAGATGGTTGTAATACCTGTATATGTGTTAGTACTAAATTAGATTTTGGTAGTACATCATATTCAATATCAATAGTCTTATTATCTCCTAAATATTCAAAACCAAATTTCCAATCAAATGGCATATCTAATTTAGCATCTTCTGTTATTGTCTTAAAATGTCTAATTGCATTTTCGTAGTATCTTACAATAGTACGGTCTACTACATTCATTTCTATTTTAGATCCTGATTTATAGTATGAAAAGTCAGTCTTATTTCTTTTTACATGGAAAGATGAGCCATCGATCTTCTCAGTAACAATACACTTATTATTAAGTAAATCCATAAACTCATTAGAGTTAGCTCCTTCGAAATATGTTTTTAAATTATTTAGTGCCATTATCTTCCGTATTTTATGATACCCATTAGCTGGTTAATCGCAGCAAAAGTACCTGTTAGTTTAAAGGTTTTTCCTTTAAATTTAAAGACCACTCCTTCTGTTGGGATGATCGACTCAATTCCACCAATACCCTCTAGTCTTTTTAGTTCTTTTTCAACCTTTGCAATTTGAGTAAGGTCGCCATTCTTTTTAATCTTGCCAGCTTCAGTTCTAATCTGATTATGTAATCTTGCTTTCTCAGCATCTGGATTAGCAGCTACAAAATTAGAAGCGTTCTTTAAAACATCTGCACCTAGTTCTAAAAATAGATTCTCAAAGGGTAAAATGTTTTCTTTATACTTCTTATTTCTTTGACCATCAAAATCTTTAACAGCCTTATTTTGTTCTGGAGTTAATTCCTTTTTTAATGCAGTTAACTTAAGTGTCTTCTTATCTAAGTAAGCCCATCTTAAAAGTAAACCCTCTTTATGTGCAGGTTCTAGATCTGCAAAGTTCTCTTCAATTTGATCTCTCCACCACATCTCGTGATACATTTTAACCTCATCTTGATCTGATAGGCTATAAGTATCTCTTAATTTATTTATCGCCTTTTCATAATAGCCGACTCTTGATTCAAAATCAACGTCTTTAGCTAACTTTAAAATTTGAGGGGGAATTATTGTAAACGTATTTTGAACATCTGACTTTAATTCTTTAAGTGCTTTAACTAGTGCGCCGGCAACATTTTGCTTTCCAATTTGATTACCTTCACCATCTGTCTCTACAATACCATGAAATTGTATAACATCTCTGTCATAATAGATAACATTAGGATTTTTAGAGTAAATTAGTTCCATATTAACGAAATTCAATCCGTTAGCGAACATTGATTGGTCCTTAAGCGCTGGGAGCGCCTCTGCTAGATCTTTAGCAGCAAAGATATATGTTTCTTCAACCAGCTTTGAGGCATGGCCAGTAAACATCTTAATGATACCATTTAGGTCTAGTGGATTTATCATTTGCCCTTTATTTCTGGCAAACATTGCTTGACCATCTTTTACAGTTGCAAATAGATTTTGACCATCAGTCTTTTCAGTTGCAGCCTCTTCGAAATCTAACCCACCTTGTAATGAAGATTTAACAATAGTCTTGAAATCTGCAAACGTTAATGAGTGGTCATCGAAAGGGTGCATCATGTGTCCTGCTGCCCCACCTTCAAATACGAAATCCTCCAAGCTGTTTACCTGGAGTTTCTCGTTTAAAAATTCTGTAAAATTTGTGTATATCTTCATAAGAAGTTTTTAGATTATTTTTATCCTAATGATGCAGTTAATGCGCCAACAGCGGCACCGTAATCGTCACCATGCTTAGACAATAACCCGTCTACAACTTCTTGTGCTTTTTCTTCATCGAATTTATCTCCGAATGCTTTTCCTAAAACAGTAAATGCATACTCTTTAAATTCTTCATCTGATTTTACTTCAGCTTCATTTACCTTTGGAGCTTCTACTGTATTAGCAGACTCATTATATAAATGAACATAGTTTCTACCTTTTTCAGAGTAGATTGAAGTAATTTTAAAGTCACCTTTAATTTTCTTGCCAGTATCTTCTTTATACCATTTAGCATAATAAGCTTTAAAGAATAAGTTTGGTTCTAGTTCTCCAAAGAAGTGTGAGATTTTACCAATAAAGAATTTAGCTGATGGATAATAAGTTGTTATATCTGCTTTGGTTTCAGCATCTAAAACTTCTTTATCAAAATCTTTTACAAATTTAGCTTCAGTAACTTCTTCTGCTTCTTCAACTTCTTCAGTTTCTTCTTCAGCTGGAGCTTCTTCTTCAGATTCTTCTTCAGATTCTTCTTCTTTTTCAACTTCGATTTCATAATCTCCGTCTACTTTAATTTCTATTTCATCTTCATTAGTTTCTTCATCGTGATGTGCTTCTTCAACTTCTTCTTTAATAACTGGGAAGTTCTTACCGTTAAATTCAAATTCTTCAGCATCTTCTTCGATTGCTTTAGCTCTTGCAGCTAAGAATGCATTACCTTCATTCATTACAGACTCATTAGCCCATATTAAATTAAATGCATCTACAATTTTTTGAGCAGTATCGGAGTTACCAAATCCATCTAAGAATAAAGCCATACCTTCAACAATACCAATACCTGACCATCCTGCAGCGTTTGCCATAAATGGACCAACTTCATCTAATAGGTTAATAATTGATTTCTTACCGACTGGGATTTTCATACTACCTAATCCATCGACCTCTACAATAACTGTACTTAATTTACCTTTAATTACTTTACTTACAGGCTCTCTATAAGAGTGGAAATTAGCATCTGTTAAAGATTCTGCTAATAAGTATTTACATACTCCTAAGAAAATAGCCTTGTCCATTAACGCGTTGTGGTCCATAAAGAATTGCTCTAGGGCTTTACTTACTTTCTTAGCATCTCTTAAATTACCTTTACTTGGTGAGAATGCTTCGTTAATTATCATAGACTCAAATGCAGGAACTAAATCGTAACTGTTGTAAATATCAACCATGTACCATTTAGAATCTCTTTCTGAATATAGGTAAATAAATTCTGCTCCAGCTTTTTCGCCAGCATCTTTTACGTACTTTTCAGTATCTTTCATATTACCATCTAAAGTGGCTTTATCTCCATAGAAATTAATATCACCGATATTTGCTTGCAGATACGAACCACCCCCTTTCTTCAGTAGCGAGTCTACTGCCTTTCCATCTTTGTAACCTTTTTTAATTGTAGGTAACATGTGATCTGGATAACCATCATAGTGCATATACACTGATGTGATTTTTCCATTCTTTTTGATTTTCCCTATTTGAGCTCTTGTGCCCTCTTCGATAATTGCTATTGATTCAGAGATTTCAGAAGCACCTAGCTTTCTAAAAAACTTATTTCTGTCTTCTTCGTTAAGGTCTTTTATAGACGTAACTCCAAATTCAGCTAGCAAGGTTTTAAATTCGTATGCTGCATCTTCACGAGCAGATTTTTGTTCTTCTTCTAACTTTACATTTGCAGCTATTTTAGATGCATTTGCATAGTCTTCGAAAGATTGTAGTTTTAGTGAACCCATTGTAATAATTTTGTTTTATTATTTTAGTATTGTATTATATATCCCCCTCAAATGTAACATTTTTTATCTCAAACGGGAACTTCTGTTCTCTGTAGATTTTCTGTCTAGCTTTTGAATGCCTAATAAGGTAATTATCCCAATCAGGAGACGATAAGTCGTCTACGAAATCTATAATATTTACATCCGTTTTTGACTTATGTTTTCTTAGTCCTCTACCAATAGACTGTCTAATAATCACTTCTGATTTAAACGATTCGGTAAAGAATATATTATGTATCTTGTTAATTGATATACCAGTTGAGAATGTACCATAAGAGGCTACAATGATAATTTCAGCGCCTGCTTCCATTTTCTTTTTATACTCTTCTCTAATATCTTTATCTGTATTACCGTCTACATAGTAAACATTCTTTTCAGACTCTTGGCGCAGTTTCTCGTAAATCTTTTTACCATGCTCAATCCTGTGGAACAGGACAAGACCATTACCTTTAACTCTGGAAATAATGCTACAAATAAATGCCAACCTACCTGGCGACTGTATAACATAATTGCTTTCAAATTTATAGACGTCTTTACTCTCATATCTGTTTTGGGACATTTCTCTAAAAGCATTCTTTGTACTTTCAGCAGCATAATCCATTTTTATTACTTTTACTTTACAGCCTGCAATGAAACCTTCTTCTTGTAGGAAATTTGCACTAACCTCTGTAATTACAGGACCAGTATAAGCCATAAGTGTTAATCTATCTAGGCTACCAGCTTTTGGAATTGTACCCGAAAGTCCAAACCTATAATTAGCTGCTGTACATTTTTGTAGGATAGTTTTAATAGATTGAGATTTAGCCTTATGTGTTTCATCAATAAGTACTGCATCAAATTGTTGAAAATATTCTTTATCCTTTTTAACTAGCGATTGATATGTTCCAATTACTACATTTCGACCTGCTCTAATCTTTTGACCAGAATAAATCTGTTGTACTTTTATATTGGCTTGGTTTCTCCAGTTATAGTCTTGGAAATCTTCTGAACCCTGAACAACAAGTGAGACATTAGGTACAATAAAAAGAATTCTACCAGCCTTTTGTTTTTCTAATAGGTAAGATATTACCATAAATGAGATAAGAGTTTTACCGGCCGATGTAGCCAACTCACTTAGACAATTTCTAAATTTAAGTATATTATATGCTGCTTCAATTTGATAGTCTCTAGGTTGTATCTCTGAACCATCAAAGAAATCCATTGCCCATGCTTCAAAGTCTGCAGCTTTTATATTAGTATCAAACAGTCTTGTAATGCCATTTAGTTTAAGCTCGTATTTATACTGCTTACACATATTCATTACTTCTCGCCATAGACCAGATGGAATCCATTTATCATCTTTGATATACGAGATGTAACCATCCCATAAACCCTTTTTAACCAGGGGATGAAATCTCCAGGATTCAATACGTCTATTTAATGTAATGTTAAGTTGTTCAACTTCCATTTCAGACGCCTCGTCTACACGCAGGAACTGCTTGTTATCTGTTAACGTTAATTCCATTTAAGTCTTATAGATCTTTTAGAGCCAGTCTATTTCTAATAGCAAAGCCCATATTATCTAATGTTTTTACAGAGTCTCTTAGCCAGTCCATTTGGTTTTCTAAATGTGACAAAATCATATTGTCATCTGCTAAGTCGTTCTCTAAGAATTTCTCTTTCTGCTTTTCACCCAGTTTGTAATCATAATTATAGTATCTAATATATGCTTCTCTGTATCTTGCAGAAATTGTTTTCTTTTGTTGTTTTATTTTGACATTTATATATGCCATTTGATCTACGAGTGTCTGTCTAGAAGATAGCACGTCTGCAATAGTAATCTCCATTGTGTTAATATTACGAAGACTTTGTGCTAGGTTTCTAATGGTGACTGACCATTCGTTTCTCTGTGCACTTAATTTTTGATCTAGTGCTAATATCTTTTCGTTACTCATATATACTTATATTAAAATAGCGACGGTTTGTTCCTATCTGGTTTAATAAACTTTGCGGCCTTTTGACCCTTCTTAAGTTTAGGCTTGCTAAATTTCATATTGGGATTATCAGTTTTAAACTCTGGCATCTCAAAATCAATTAACATCCTCATCTTTTTGAATCGGTCGCTATCCTTAAAAAAGTCCTCTATATTATCTTCCATTTCCTCTATACGTACCATAAGTCTAAATCGCTTGATGTGAAATAATTTTCTATTTGTTTCCAAGCTGTAGATTTCTGCTGGTAACATACTTTTATCAAGTCATTTAGATCTTTGATATTATATGTATCTAGCTTAAAATCGTCTAGAAATTTAGACCACATAAATACTGGTCTACCTCTCTTTAGCTTCTCAATCATCTTCTTTTTACCTGTTGCATCATTATCGAACATATATCTGACTGTCGCCATTTCGTCAAATTCTTCTGTCGATCTACCTGCAGTTGCTAGGGCAATAGAGTTATGCATAAACTTCGCATCAATCGGTCCCTCGAATAGAGTGACTGGTTGTTGGAAATTAACCTGCATAATTCCAAATAGAGTAGAAGCCTTTGCTAGTTTAGTCATTACCTCAGGTTCTAACTCTAGCGGTTTGTTCCACTCTTCATATATTTTTGGTAGGTCATAAGTTAAATACCTAGACCCATAGCCTTTCATTCTTCTGGATTGTGCGCCGATAATCTTCCCGTTAATCCCCATGTTTAAAATCCAAAGGCGATTACCTTTTGGGGAAAAAAGAAACTCACTAGCTTTAGTGTGTAATAGCCTCTCTTTTAACTGAAACCAAATCCATTCTCCAGGCTCAATTTCTTTAGCGCCAAATACTTGTTTAAATTCATCTACAGTTAATGCCAGTTCTTGGACGCTTGCAAGTGACTGGTTTTGTAATACTTGTTCTTGACTAACCTGTTGTTTATTCTCTTTAATATAGTCTATGATAGTAAAGGAATCACCTGTGTTAGGCATTCTTACCTCATGGTCTTTTAAAAATGTATGTAGGTTAGTGTGATGTGAACAATTGTAACAATGGTACTGAAGTGTGTCCCAATACATGTTACCACGTTTCTTGGTATCATCTTCATGGGAGTCACCGCAATAAGGACATGCCAGGGTTATTCGCCCTGGCATATCTTTAAGCAGCTGCTTGTTAGGAGTAGCGTGATGTTCTACACAAACTTGTTTGAGTGCAACTTTTATTCTACTCTTAAGCTCTTCAGTTAATTGTATGTTATTAGATGTTGAGGTCATCTAAGAAAGAATCTAAATCATCATCTGTAGTTACCTTACTTTCAGGAGTTTCAGCTTTTGTTGGCGCAGCAGAACCTGCAGTTGCAGTTTCAGTTACTTTCGCTTTTGGAGCTGGAGCAGATTTTGGAGCAGAAGTTACTGCAGCAATATCATCACCTGGATTAAGATACATTCTCAATACGTTGTTTACAAAGGCTCTCGTGTCTTCGTCCCACGCTTTGTAATCATATTGAGCTAAAGATGGTGCATTTTCAAGTTCTTCCTTGATAGCTCCCATAGTCTCTTTCGTTCTTTCTGCTGGAGCATCGCCCATTAAAATAGCAGCTGTATTAGAAGAGAATTTAGATTTGTCATAGTTATTATATTCACCTTGTCTTGTAATTACAAGCTCGAAGTTCTTTCCTTCGAATAGGTCGAATACTTGTGTTGGTTCACCAAAGTCTGGCTTCAACTCAGAATCAATCTTCTCTTTAATCTTATATCCAAATTTGAATACTTTGTAAGTACCTTCCATTTCTGGATTTTGTGGATCTTTAATGATCTTAATAAGAGAATAATACTGTTGACGTCTTTTAAGCTTTTCAGAAGCTTTTCTGTCTACAGCAGAATCTGATTTTCTCAACTTCCAGAATACATCTGCAATAGGGCAGTGTTCTCCGATTGTTTGAGGTGAGTCTACTAGTTTACCATCTCCAGAAGAGTTAGTTAACCAGTGTACGTATTTTTGAACCAAAGATTTTCTTGGGTTCTCTGGATTAGGTACAAAACGTATTAGTGCTTTGTAAGTTCCGTCTTTGCCGTCATCGGCAGTTGGTTTGTAAACTTCGTTTGTTGAAGTTCTTTCAGGCTGGTGTGTTTCCACATCTTCCACGCCTAAATTAAAAATGTCAAATGAATCACTCATAATTTCTTTTAGTTGTTTAATTGTTTAAAAAATTGAAATACTTTAATTGTCTTTCGTTACCTTATAGTTGTACAATATACAATAGTTTCAGTCTAGTGTCAAAATAGCTGGAGAGTACCCAGACCTTGGGTCTGTAGGTAGTTCCTTCCATCTGCCGTCCTTTTGCTTAATCAGCCCTGATTTGTGTAGTAACTCCTCACGCTCGTTAGTCGTGATCTGGTTCGCTGCCACCATTTTATTTAGGATTTCGCTAAGACGAAAGTAATCCGCTGTTATCAACATATCACTGTAGGTATTGTTTATTATACTTATTATATATCTAAGTTTAGTTTTGTTTCTAGATAGTATGTTAATAACTTTGTTTCAAAATAAGTGCCTAAATATTTTTTTATGTCAATTATTTTTCGTATATTAGTACTGTAATTAAAAACTAATAAACATGAGTAATCCACACTACGAACACCAATTAAAATTAGACGCTATGAAGAAACACACTAAATTGTCGTCGAGAAACAAAACGCTTCTTTTAATGGGGGCTAAGACCACTGGGAGCTTCCTAGAAGGTTATTATTATATAGAGGAAAGTTTATACATCGATGAGTCTGCCTCGCTTCATTCGTTCTGTACATGGATTGATGACCATATCGGTGGCGCAGGTCCAGCAAACATTGATATGCTTTGGTTAGGTTTTCAATACCCTGAAGTAGATAAGTATTCTGAAGCTTGCGTAGAAATCAAGAAACAAATGGATGAAATTAAGGCTTATTTTTAACCAGAATAGGCCTTCTTAAAAAAAGATTGAGATTTATTTAATTTTTTTGAAACTGTTTCTCGGAACTAGCATATAAGTAATGTCTTTAAGGTCAAAGCCAGATAAGGTTCTGGAAGTAAGCTTTAAGTCTGCAAGCAGAGATTAGTATCAGATAGGGGCTTGAAGCAGAGATCTGGTTAGTCTGGCAAATTTTCCCCTAGTTGCTGAAGCAAATAATGATTAAGGAACCAAGCATCGACTAGATCATCAAATGGTTTTGGGACCTTCTTAACCTCATCACCTATTTCATTTACACAATACTTAAATAAAGAAGTCTTAGCTAACTCTGGACTCTCTACTATATTATTTAAAAAGGCAACCCAAAGAGCTAACTTATTCATATTCCCTTTACCAGCATGTTTCTTAATTGTAGTAGGTGCAACGGTCAGTAAATTTTTGACCTCGAGTCGATTAATCATTTGTTCTTTAAGGATTGCAGCTCCTGCTGCCATATCAATCATATTATTAGTTCCCATCTTAGAACCGTATGACGTACCTTCGAAAGCTATATGATAATCTTCTTCTGTGTTTGTTATGCCTAATATTAGATTAATTATATCATCCGCAGTTTGGATATACCTTTTAATCTTTGCAAATTCGTTTTTAGAGTAATCACCGACTGAAGATTTCCAATCAGGTTGATGTACAAGAGTTACATCTGAGAATGTAGCTATTTCTTCTTGTCTTCGCTGTTCGGCTTTTGTGCCAGAACCAGCTTTAATATAGGAGATAAAGTGATATTCATTCGTGTCAGATTGCCAGACACAAATACCAGGGGAATTAAGCGAGAAGTCAACTGTAACTAGATTCAATTTAGATTCTTTTACCCATCGCAGCACCTAGAGCAGCACCGACTAATCTGGAAGTTAATAAATCGTAGAAGATACCTTTCTGAATACCAAGAACTTTACAGATCATTTTGCCTACGGATTTTCCTAATGCAAAACCTGCAAGACCACCAAAGATAGAACCTAAAAGTCCTTCGTTAACAAGACCTTCTTCTAATCTATCTAAATCAAAAGAACCATCTTCGTTTGCATATTGTTGAGCAAACTGTTCTAGTGCAAAATCAACCTTATCTTCTAAGTCTTGAGTCCACTCTGATTGTAAACCTTCTTGTAAAAGTTTCATATCAGTCTCAGTTAGCTTTTGCTCAACTAAGTATTCTTTAAATGTTTTAGTATCTTTCATAGTTTATATATCTTTTATTCTATTTCTAATCTCAGGTCTAGTTTATTGTACACAAATGTACATTCAAACGTACTAAAATCAGATACATTTTCTGCCATATTTAGATTTAACTCATTAATGGAGTTCATGATAATACCAGAGTATTCCATGTATGCTACTGAAGCTCCTTCAGCATCTAATATTCTTAGAGTTATAGGTTCGATAAACGCTTGTTTAGTAGACCTAGCATAATAGTAAAGTAAAGTGTCCATCATTATCCAATAGTTAATAAAACCATCTAATAACTGAAAGGTCACGGTAAATTCTCTAGCAATTGTATTTTGAATTGGTTGTGCACCTCGATGGCTTCTTACTGTACCATCATTATCTGATTGAGTAACAGGATCGAATGTTACACCTGGAATATTAAGCCCTTGAATAGAATAATTTACAAAATCAATTGGCTCTGCTAAAAGTCCACCTGGAACTCTATTCAAATACTTTTTATATTTGTCTGCAACCTCTTCTGGAATAAACCTTCTAGGGAATCTAAAATCGTATGCGTTATTTCTGCTGTTTAATATCATTATCCAATAGTAAATTTACCTTTAGTAACCATAGTTTCTTCTGTTCCATTATCAATGCTAATATAGAAAGTGTCAGTTTGCATACCTCTAATACTGGTTGCATTAGCCTCGTTTATTGTAAACAAAACTTCACCGCTACCCATATCAATATCTTTATTATAGATATGGTTAAATTTTAACTTTGTCTTACCGTCGTTAAATGTAAGTATAACTCTTTCTGCATTTTCAAATGAAATCATATCGAAATCATCTCCTCTCTTTTTAGCAATAGCAAATTTATAGTAAGATGCAAAAGGAGGAATACTAATAGATAAATCACCTTCGTTCACAAAATCAGTTGTATCAAATTCTTCAACATCTTTTATGATTGGATTATCACCAGTACCGACTAAGTTTACTTTTGCAGAACTAGCAATTACATTATGTCTTTCAACAAATGCGGGTACTGTTTTTACTGATCTTGGTAAATTGTCAGTAATAAAACCTGAGATAATTTTATTAGCCGCAAGGCTAGGTAAAACATTGTAAACCTCAGTTAATATGTTTGGATTATCAATCTTTAAAGTACTTAACTTCTTACCATATCTATTAGCTTGGTCTATTGTTAAACTAGCTCTCTTTACGATTTGAGTATTATCTGTTTGATTGTACATCCTCATTGTTACTTCAATAGAGAAATTAACCGCTATGTTAGCCTGATTAATTACAGGTCTAAATCTAATAGGAGTACTAAAATCTTCATACTGAGTAAATGTTGTTGTATATGATTTAATTTGAGCTGTACCTATTTGTTCAAATATATCTACATCGAAAATAACCACTATGTCATCTGATGATGTTCTAATTCTATCTAATATATGACCCTCAAAGTTTGCTAATGAATTATCTTTCTCTCCGTAAATATTAAAGTAATCACCATCGGTAGCATCTTCAACTACAACTGTAAAATCAGCAAATTCATCTTCTCTTGAAACTGTAAACTTATTTTCTTCTCCAGTATAAACATAGTCAAACCCTTCAATAGTTTTTAAACTATCTAATAATGCAAATCTAATTCCGTAATTAGAAGTAGGATCTAAGTTACTTGAACCTAAAGTACCATCTCCGTAGAATCTATCATTAAATTCTGAATTTTGACTTACAAGTGTTGGTACTTTTAAATTAATAAACTTAGACCAAAGAGTCTCACCTAAGATAAATGGCTTAGGGTTTGAGTATTCATAATTACTTTGGTTTAAATAAACTATTTGAGATAAGTAGTTTTCTACACCACTTAGTCTTCCTGCAGTAACTTCAAACAAGAAGCCTTCATATCCTCTTGCAGCAAAACTAAAACCAGCCTTTAAATGTAGTCTAATACTATCATATAAGATATAGTTAATATTTTGAGTCGCATCGGATTGATAATTTAAAAGATCCGCTTCATTACCACCTTGCCATTCTGGGCTATTATTAATGTAATTATGCATATCATAATCACCAGTTGAATCATATCCTAATAGTGCATACTTTGTAGTATCTGTTGTACCGGGTGTTTTTACAGCATGATACCTTCCAATAGTTTGGTTAATATCATTTCCTGTAGCTTCATCTGGCGAAGAGAATAAAGGATTAGCTCTAGTGTCAACATAAATCACACCACCTATTAAATCAGGGTATGTATATTCTACTTTACCATTTATAGTTGGAGTAAAAGTTCCGATCTGTGTAACAGCCGAATAATTGTAAATACCTAAAGCACCTGATATAGTAAAATTAGCTGGATTAGGTAAAGCGCTTAAATCAAATTTATATGTTTTACCACTCTGTAACAACAAAGTTCTAGCTGCAAAGTTTTCTATAGCAATATAACCACTCATAACAGTGGCATCAAAATTAACTACAGCAGAACCTAATTCATTAATTAAGTGTCTTGCTTGATACGGGTTTTGATCTACCGTATCTAGAAACATAACCTCACTACCATTGTCATCTACCTCAATTTGATACTTATCTGCATCTCCTTGGTCGTGGTAAATAAACTCTAACAGGATGTCTTCGTCTATTCTAAAATATCTACTTGATTGCGCCATGTTTTAAAATTGTAAAAATTTAGGTGACCAGTAAAGTCCAACACCAATTGAAGGGCCGGTACTAATCACTTGATTGTTGTTTAAATTAATACCATACCCAACTCCAAAACCAACTAACCATCTAGATTTCTTTTGGTCTTTTCTATTTAGTCTACTATTAACTAAGTTTATATTTTCAATATCTTTAATCACTAATCCAGGGTAGCTTGTTGATAACTTTAATCTATCAGCTCCATCTACATTCTCAATTGCAGCCATTAAGCTTAAAGTTTGTGTCAATTCAAACTTAGTTTCCAATACTTTAAATTGTTCAAATTCATATTTAAAAGTAGAAAACCCTGTTAGGTTTCTAGAATTACCATCACCGAAATCTTCTGATGATGCAAATGTAACTTTAGTAGTTGTCGTGTCAATAGTTTCAGTTGTAGTAGTTACATCTAAACTATCTGTAATTTCTAAGTTAGCTGAAATTAATGAGTTAACTTCTTTTAAGTCATCATTAAGTGCTAATGCCTTTTTATACTTTTTAGTCAACTTAGCTTGGCTAGATTCTAGGTTTGATAAATCAAACTCAAAAGATCTAATCTGAGCAAGCTGATCTCCATTATCGTTTCTTAAGATTGTAACTGAATCTTGAGCAGCCTTAAAGTTATTAAGTTGTCTACCAGCATCTTCTTGTGCTAACTTAACATCTTGTTTTAAGTTCTCAATACTATTACATTGTTTAAGAAACAATAAACACAGTAAGGCTCCGGCAACAAAAGTTACCAGAGACTTATTCGATAATATGTTTTTTATTTTGTCCTTCATAATTTTATTTTATATGTCTACTTACCCACAGTAGGGCCGTTATGCCATACAATACCATCTGCTACATAAATATCTAGATCTTCAACTCCTATTGTATAAGTAGCAAAATCTACTTCTGGGGTTACAATCTCAATATTAGCAACTTCAGTCCAAGCGCCATTAATATAGAACGAATCTCCTTCAACTATATCGCCAGCCTGCTTAAATGAAATATCATTACTTGATTTTACTAGAACTGGGTGTTCGTGCGTAACCTTAGTTAAACCATTATTAAAGTTAATGTATCTGTTATATGAACCTTCGTTTACATGTGTTACAGTTGTTGTACTTTCAACAGCAGACCATTGTGATACATCTTCAAAATATGTTTGCCATTGATCTGTTCCTTCTTCATCAGCTCCAAGACCTGTAATACTATATGATTTCAATACATCACCAACTTCTAGATCTTCAATTAATTTAGTTGAGCCATCAGCTAATTGCATTACAGTACCTGCAAGGTGACAAGCCGGTTCTAGTACAACCCACATGCCCGTTACTGAACCTGGTGCCAGGGTGCCGCCCCATGTGCTTCCGTCAAAGATAACTTCTGTTCCATTATTATTACCGTTTTGTTGTCCTGCTGTATTTGTTCCATCGTTTGTAAAGACGAATTTTGCAAAACCTGCACCACCGGTGTGAATACCATTTTCATTTATAGCACCATTTAGATCATCAGAAAGGTACACGTATGAATTCGGTGAATCTAGTTCAATCCAATTGAACCAGTTAAAGTCACTGGCAGCCGCGGTTCCAGGTGTAAGTGGAGGACCTTGTACGCCGGAATTAACATCTTGCCAAGTAAATTCTTGGATGTTGTCAGTATTCGCCGCCTGATCTGACCATTTCATATACCTTTGTGCTGAGCTAGTTCCTGGAATTAACCATGTAAACGTCATCACTTCAGTAGATAGTGAACCTGAAACATCCACATTTATAGTTGCATTCTGACCTTGGTTAACATCTTGTAGTAATAACCTAACCCAAGAGCCTTGAGGGCCTAAGGTTGCGTTACTTACAGTACCTCCTGAAGAAGTAGCGGTTACCTCACTAGTATTTGCAAATGCTTGATACCCTGACTCTTTATTTACAAATAAATATGCAGATTGAGTAGTACCAGATACATCGGGTTGTGATGTTATAGAAGTAACCGGATTCGTACCGTTCATGTTTTCACTTAAGATTGCACCTGTAAAGTTATCAGTTAAGTTCCAAGTTGTTGTATAAGTAGGCGCGGTCGATCCAAGTGCAGAGTCTGTACATGTTGTCGACTGCCCTGAATTAGTATATCCACTAGGAATATTAAATCCAAGAGTATAATTATTAGCTCCAGCAGAATAAGTTACTGGAGTTACAGATGCTGGTGTTATAGCAACACCGTTTAATGTTAGAGTCCATGTTACGTTGCCACCAATGACACCATTATCAACTTCAGCTACTAAACCTGTAGTATTACAATCAAAAGCTACTAGTGAAGATTGTGTTCCGGCTTCAATAGTAAAGTTTGAAGTACCTCCCGAACCTGGTAACGTAATATTAAGTATTAATTGAGCCTCTTCGTCATTATTAGATAATTGCTGAGATACGATACTATTTGTAAGGCCTCCTGATGATGTTATTGTAAACGGATCCGTCACAAACTCCAGGTTGCTAGCTACAGCTCCCAGTAATTCAATTTGTATTTGAGTACCTGCATTTGCTTCTATCTGCAATACTCCACCGCCCGCGGTCGGGTTAAATGAGTTTTGAGTCGCACCATTAGAGTTTGATGTAATTAGTGATGCAGAAGTTACATCCCAGTTAGAACCAGAATTACCTTCATTTAAGTTTAAGGTAAATGTCTCCGTAGCAGTGAAACTAGTTGGTTGTGTTGCTGTATAAGCACCCGCAACCGTTTGACCTACGTTATCATATCCAGTAGGAACTGTAATTGTAACAGAGAAAGCTACGCTATTAGTTCCAGCAGTGTTATTAGCAGCTACTGGGCCTACAGGATCTGTAACCACAGTTGTAGCATTACCATTAGCGATAGTTACCACACCTGCAGCATCAACACTAACACTACCGTTCCAGTTACTAAATTGGTAAGTTGGATTGCCTCCTACTTCACTTCCATCCACATTAAGATTTAAGTTAGTACCACTAATTGAGATACTGCCACTAGAACCACCAGTACCACATGGTGCTGTACATAATTCAACCCATGCATTATTAATATAACCCTCAAACTTATTAGCTCCTGAGTTATATCTAAGCATACCATCTTCAAAATTACCGGTAATATTAAAGTTATTTAATCTAAATTCTCCAGTATGTGTTGTTGGTAGGTTTATTGAAAATCTAATATCTTCTGGGTTACTACCTGATACGATAGGCTCCACTGCAGAAAGATTAAATCTAGTATAATTATTACTACCATCAGTTACACCTTCAGAGTCTAATTTAATTTTAGCATTAGCATTATGCCAAAACGTAGCATATTCAGCATTAACTGCAGAGCCTCCAAAATCATAATGTCTACCAACATTCAAAGTAGATCTTAATGTAGTATCTCCGTCTGATGCGTTAGAACCTTCATCTAAAAATGAACTATCACCTAGCCAAATAATAGGAGACTCTAAATCAGTACCTGGTTTTGGCTTTAGAATCCTAACGTTATTTTTACCATCGCTAAGGTTTAAATCTATGGCAATATTTTTCCAAGGGCTGGTAGTTTCACCAGAGTCCCCTTTGCTACCCTTGTCACCGGTTACACCTTGTTGGCCTGTTAAACCAGTGCTACCAGTATTACCTATCTCTCCTTTTGGACCAGCAGGTCCACCTCCATTAACAACTAGTTGATCGAAGTTATAGTTAATCTTCGAGAACTTGATACTGTCAGAGTCACTAGGGTGTAGTATTTCTTGAATGTTAATTGCCATTGCTTATGACTTTATTTTTACCATAGGCTTAATTCGATAAGAATAACCTAATCTTTTATTATATATCAACCTAAAATTAAGGGGCTTTTGTTCGTGCGACTTAAATGTAAAGTTTGTGTCATTCATATAGCCACCATCATCTAGATTTTCAACACTCGCAGAAGATATAATCTCAGAATCTACACCCTTAACTCTACTAGTGTAAATCTTTATCATGTCTAAATTAAAAGTGTTTAATAAGTTGTTTTCCACGTAAAGTCGTGCATCATCCTTAGTTGTAGTTTTATCACCTGCAGAATCAGCAGCCGAAACAAATTTATTAATAGAATCTAAAACGCCTTCACTACTCAATAATTTATTAAGAGTCTTAGTAATATAAAAATCCATATAAACATACTTCTTATCTTCAAATAAGACTACATCATACTTTTCATCATTATTAGCTAAGATTCTATCTTGTTGCTCCTGTGTATTAGTTTTATACGAAGTAAAATTAATCATATTATATGAATCTTTTACTTTCATAATTGTAGAACCTAAGTAAGATCTTTCTTCTTTAGTTTCAAATGTACCGGGCACTCTTTCATTAGCACCTCCGGATAAAGATCTAGTATAATAGTTTTTATCCCAAGAAGATCTAAATACATTTACATCTTTTTTATCTATTGCAATCTCACCGATTAGTGGGTAAAGAGGTAACTTATCCGTAGATCTTGATAGTTTAGTAACACCTGAAGAGTTAGTCTCATTTACCTTTCTATAAAAATGGTTTTTAATTATACCCCAAGCAGTGTCATGTACTCCAAAATCTTGTATAAAACCTAAATTAAATGAAGTACCACATCTGTTATATCTTTTGTAATAATCTCTAGCAAATTTAATTTCTTCAGCATTAGTTAAAGAGTGTTTATACATAGGCTCTTCTAAGTTTAACTCAGTTTCATTTAATGTAGTCTGAAGTGTATTAGTTTTAAAATGAGAATATGTATCTGTAAACGTTACTACAGGTCTAGTATCTACAGTGTAGTTACCATTATGTCTAACTAAGAATGGATAGTAAGTATCTCCTTGTTCAATATCAAACCCAATAACTCCTTGTTTTAATTTAAAAGTCTTAGGCTTATTATCATCAGGAACTATAGTTAAATTAGAAGATTTAATTATCTCTACTCCGTTTTCAAAATCTAATTCAAATTGGTTATTTAAAATAGTACCATCTTCTTCAACCGTAGTATATACAATACTACCATCATTTAGTAATAATAAATCAGCTACGGATCCAACCGATAATTGATCTAAGATCGACGTAAATGCATTCTTACCTCCTCTTTTGTATACATACTCTGCACTATTTTGAATATAACCTGCTATATTAGAAACATTAACAGGGTTGCCGTTTAAGTCTTCTGGACCTCCTGCTAGAGTTATTTGGTTTTGATCGTCTACCGATTGTATTTTTAGTACAAAGGTAACAGGACCTGTAGAATCTGTAACTGTAATTTCAATATTACCAAATATGTCATTATCATCTGCATTAATCTGATTTAAAAAGCTAGGCTCAGACCCATCTGCATGATTTATACCAGTTGCTATTAAATAATCATCATCATTTGGATTTGTAAAATTAATATTGTTTAAGTTAAGTGCGCCTGATAATCCAACATCAGAGTAGCTAAAGTTTTGATCTTCATGGTTCCAAACAAAGCTATGATTCATTTCATATAAAAGTTTTCTATTTAAAGAACCATCAATCCATAAATCATCTAAAGATACTGTAATTAAAAAGACAACAAACTTAAATGTTTTATTTTGAATTATCTCATACTGTATTCCATTATTATCACTTCCACCTCTTACTAATACTACAGTGCTAAACTTGTAACCATTAAACTCAGAAGTTTTAACAAACTCACTAGCTTTAGTATTTACAAATTCCTTTCTATTTTTAAAGTCTACTTTAATACCTTTAAATACTGTACTAGCAAACGAAGCATCGTTACCTCCAGAAATTAAAGTATATTTCTTCTTTAAATTTGTTTTAATAAAAGATTTTATATCGTACTGGTCTTTTACTTCAAATCCATCTGTAATCATAAACTTATCAAAGTAATTATATGATGTGCTTTTAAAGTGAGATGGCTTTAACTCAAAGCCACTTAAAAAGTTAACATAACTAAATGTTTCGTTAAGCTGATTTTTATCTAAGTACTTTGGAAGTTTATCCATGTAAAACCACTCATGTGTCATCCCAAGTCTATCTCTACCTACAGAGTTAAAGTCTGGTGAAAAATTAGTTCTACCAAAAGCCTCATTTGCGTTTAGATAATAAGGCTGTTCTCTTACAGTTAAACTATCTTTTAATACCCATTTATTTATATTAGGAACTACTCTAGACTGTATTACAAATTCCTTTAAATTATTCTCTTGTAACCTATCATATTCAGTGAAAAGTTTAACCTCGTTATATTCAGATTCAGTCTCCTCTCCTAAGCGATCATTAATTCCACTAAAGTAAGTATATGGATCTGATATATCGTAATCAGTACCAAATACTTCTAGTGTATTTAATTGACTTCTCTCAGGCTCATAATTAATAATAGCAGGAGTTTCATATTCTAATTCTTTTAGCTCAGAATTTTCAACATCATAAAAATCAAAATTCATATCATGAATATCATACGCTGAGAATAAACCAAGTCTGGCTATATTTTCTGAGTATACCTTTTGTTCTCCACTCTCAATATAATTCTTTTTATCTAATATTAGTTTTTGGTAAATAGTGTTTGGTGTTGTAATGTCATCGACTATGTCAATAATCTCATTGTAAACACCAACCGAAGTTGTTGATAACATATTACCTACAGCAACATCCGAAACAGAATCTTTAGTTACTAAAACTGATTTACCAGCAGAATTACCACCATTCATATAATGCACAAAGTTGTTGTCAATTATATTTTCTGAAAGTTTAAGTAAACCATTAGGGTCGTTTACGGTTTTTAAATCTCTATTATTTAGCGTAATAAAATTATTAGCATTATTAGTAGGTATTAAAATACCAGACTGTAAAAGCTTATAGCCGCTTACTGCGTTCTTAATATAGAAATCAGAAGATCCATCATCTATTATTGCAGTAAAATTAATACTACTATTGTTAATACAACCTACAATTGCTTTAGCAATCTCAGAGGTCGTACCTTCTAGAGAATAAAAATTACCATTATATGTACCTGGTGTTAATGAATGTGTTGCAAAAAACGTAGAACTATCTAAATTAACAGATGTCTGCATCTGTGTAACCTTAGCAATACTACTAGCACCTGCTCCATTCGCTGTAAACGAAAGTTGTAAATCTTGTAAAGATGCATTAATCTCGTTAATAAAAATAGTATTCTGGCCATCGTATGTGATAACTATATTATCCCTATATGCATTAAGTGCATTTTTAATTGCAGCATAAGCACCTTGAGCATTGATGCCAATGTTAATGTTAGGAACATTAATTACAGCACCGTCAATATTAATAGACATTTTCCAAGATTCATTTGGTATATGTCTTAAAAACTTAATTGAATATACTGATTCTCTAGACTCAAATACTGTAAACCTATCATTTACAGCAGGAGTTCCAGTAACCGTGAATTTTACAAAATCAAAACCGGGTAAATCATTTTTAACAATATCAATAGAATTACCATTAGGAGCTGTTTTAACTTCAGCAGGTATTTGATTATTATTATCTTCTACAATTACATCAGCTAAAAAAGGAGCATTAATATCATATCTAGCCCTTGTCGATATTTTATAGAACTCGTCGCTTATATTAAGATAAGCCAACGTAGGAGTTGTTGAAACATGTTTAAATGACGGTATCGCAGATGATGGAAGATCGTTAATATACGAGTTTAAGTTCTTAAAACTGATTTCACCATTATTTGCAGAACTTATACTACCATACCCTGAATCAATATCATTTACATATAATCCAAAATACCTGTTAACAGAATAATCTGTAGCGTTATGGTCGTTAAATAAAAACTCCATGTTAATTAAATTAGCACATGCCAGCTTATTTCTTTCAAAACCATCTGTTATCATTTCATTACTAGCGATAAGTGGACTATCCGCTCTAACAAAGTCTTTATGCAAATATTCACCCTTTCTAGTAAACCCACCCTTTCCTAAATCAATACCATTAAAGCTACTTTTCTCTCTCTTTTCAAAGTTAAATTGTATTGGTGCTTGAGGGAATGATTCAGAATTAACGTGGTTTCTAATATATTTACCAATCGATGAATCTGTAGTTAAATCAAACGTCTTAATAATTTCAGAATTTTTAAGAATCTCCTGTATGTTGTCAAAATTAGATCTTGTATCAAAGTCCATCTCTCCAACAGGATCGTTAACTCTAAATACAACAAACTTTTTAGGAATATCTTTATCTAACCAAATTGGCGCTAACATTCTTAATTCTTCTGTGTGAAGTTTAGAATAGTTATATGTTGTTCCGTAATGATAAACCTCTTCAATTTGTTTATCAAAACTATCTTGTACTGTAAAGTCTGAATAATCAGCTCTTGTAGCATACATTATTTTAGAAGGTGTGGAACTACTCTTATAGAACTTGTATAAGTCTTGAGACCACTGTCCCTCTGGGTTAAGTGCCCACTTCTTGTATTCAACTGAAGCTAACTCTTTAGTTGCATCAATAGACTCAAGAAAAATCTGATCTGTACTATTTACTACTAATTTAGCATTAGTTGTTAATTTAGGGTTTGTTCTTAATAGAGGCTTAGATACATTATCTAATGTATAGTTTTCTTCTAGATTAAAATTAGGAGCTGTTCTATCTAATACTTCAGCATTATCCATCGCTGGAAATGTATATGTAGCCCAATTGTGACTAGTCCCTTGAGTTCCAGATGCACATGAGTAACATATTGTACCCTCTTCTCCTTGTGTAAAGTTTCTCCAAATAACAGATGTTTGGCTACCTAATCCAAAATCAACTGCGTTAATAGAAATTGCTTTAGCGTCCATATCACCAGAGCCACCTCCAGTAATATTAGATTGTTTAACTATATCAATTTCAGTCTGCATTAAATCAACAGCCTCTTCAATATTTGTCGCAGCTATATAATTTGTATAAGTAAAACACTTACCATCTATTTTAACTTGAGCCCTAACGTCTTTATTACCAGCATGAAGTGCCTTCATAAAATCATTAATATAAGATACTCCACTTTCATTAAACTGTTCAACATCCGCCATCCCGTCTACAATATAAACAGGGTAATAAGGTTGACCTCCAGGTATACCTGGGTCTAATTGAGGTTCACATGCATAAAATGCATAGAATAAAGAATTTTTAGAACCCGTAGCAATACTTACTTGAATTGAATTAGCAAGAGCTAAATTGCCATCTTCGTCTAATAAATCATGAGTTACGCCCCAAAGACCATCTCTTTGATAATCTGCTAAAGGACCTCCAATGCCGTCGCTACATGTTCCTAATTGAGAACCGGCAACAGCTTGTTCTAATACATTATTAGTATCAAACGCAAACCAGTTATATGTACCATCATATCCAGTATAATCATCATTATCCCATAATACAAAACCGCCACTAGCAGTATCTAGCAAAACTGAGCTAGGTTGTAATAATGAATAATTCTGACTTACCGCTCCACCTGCAGTTGCAAAAACTTGAATCTTAGTTCCATTCGCAGTAGTAAATTTTGCTAAGTCTAATAATGATGGGTTTTGGTTAGCCTCAGCTTGATCCCATCTAAAATGAATTGTAACTAAATCAAAACGTTCATCATCGACATCAACCCATGGTAAACCTCCTATAGCATTACATACTGCACCTATATTAGTAGGATCAGCACTATAATATCTAACATCTAGTGATTTTGTTATGTATGTTATTGGTGTTGGACAATCTAATAGATAAGTACCTGGTGCATTAGCGTCTTCTAACCAACCAGATGCAGCGTCCCAATAATAATATGTATTAGCTGCCATGGCATAATCACGATACGCACCCTCTGCTAGTATGAAAGAAGCCGGAGCAGTCTGTCCAGCATATTGGTTTGCATAATATTCAGATGAAAATAATTGACCATCTGCTGCTACAACTTGAGCTAAAGTTGCACCATCTGCAACATTTTGCCAAGCCTCTCCCTGTATAACTTGTAGCGGATCATTATCACAATACGTAGTAATAGACGAATTAAAAGTAACATTTAATGGCCATGCAGCTCCACCGGTGGTTGTACAATTTAATATACTCTCTATCGCACCAGTCGATGCATTTAATTGAAGTGCTTTTACAGTTCCCTGTGATGTTTCTTCTACAGAAATCCATGTGCTACTAGCACTTGGAGGAATTACTCTACTTGTAGCCTGTAAGTCATCATCTTCATAAATATAATTACCTACTGCTAAATTAGCTAAAAATGTTCCTCCGTTAGCTACAGTTGCACTTGTATCGTAATAGTATTGATCTGATCCAGTACTTTTTGTTAATGAACATGCCGACTGATCAGAGTTTGAAAATGTAGAATACTGAATTCCTCTATATGGTACCTCTGTTATAGTAAACTGATATGTAAGCTCTGCAACTCCACCTGCCCCGTCATTAGCTATTAGCTTTACCGTGGCACTCCCCGCAGTTACTCCGTTAACTGAAAACGTCTGAGTACTTGCACTGTATGTTGGTGCAACAGTTCCAGTACCGGAAGTCTGATTTACTGAATATGATGGGGTTTGAGATGGATCATTTTGAAGATCAACGTCTGTCGTAGTTAAGCCAGTAACATTAAATGGATCACCAGCTACAATAGCAATTGCATTACTCGGAGCTGTATATGCCTGTCCATTCTGTTTCCATACAGGAGGTGTATTGGTAGTTGAATTATTATTAACAGTTACTAGGATTGGAGCAGAATCGTCAGTACCATCATTTGCTTTATAGTAAAAAATATCTGTTAATGTAGATGGATTAGAACCTGGAGCAATGTATAATCCACTATTTTGTGTATACTGAAAAGTTTCACCACCTACTTGAGTTAAAGCTCCATGGTTTAACGAAGGGAGACCTGTTGTTACACCTGATGCATTACACCAATTGTAAGTCATTCCTAAACCCTCAGGGTCAGTCGCGACTCTAGTAAAAGTAGCAGAATTAGTAGTACCATCGGCTACTAAATTCCTGGTTATTGGGCTTCCAGTTGGAGGTTGATTTTGAGGCGCATCAACGTTTATTGTAATTGTACCAACATTTGATATACCACCGTTATCGTCTTCTGCTTTATATGTAAAGTTAACTACCGCTCCGGCAACTGTATTACCAGGGTGGTATTTAACTATGTAGTTATTTCCATCACCATCTACTTGTAGTTCATACGGCAATTGTTGTGTAGTAATCGCTGTAGCCGGAGCATAATTATCTCTTAATGTTCCTGTTACCGGTAAAGAAACAATTTTCCATATTAA
>MDSX01104919.1_pt1 | contig 26151 bp, 25 predicted proteins | sample 811141 | NCBI WGS metagenome assembly MDSX01 (sample SAMN05326642, study PRJNA326480) | marine metagenome | isolation source: seawater | place: Atlantic Ocean: South East | collected 2010
CTATGGCATCATGGATATGCACGTCACCGATCATGAGCGTTTGGAGAAACTCATGCCGTATCCATTGGACGTACAATTACGCTTCCTCGCCATTGTGTCACTCCTTCTTTCCTTTAATGTGGCCAATGGATTGGGGATGCTTGGCGGAAGTGGATGGGCTACCTATGAAGCTCTCCAAAAAGGAGACAAAGTATCCATTCTCTTCCTTCCACTCATCGATGGTTTAACCGCAGCCAATCTCATCCTTCAAGCCGAAGTCTTCTCGCCTTCCGTGGAACGGTTCCTCATCGGAGCCATCTTCTTCGCCGAGGGTGCTGGGATGATCTATCTGTCATCAAAAACCGATCGAATCTACGATTCAAAGATTTTCACATGGGAGGATGATGATGAATTCTTCCGTTTCATTGAATATATGGGCTTCTCAGGTGTTGTAGCGGCCTTAACCGGTGTAATTTGGGCATTTGGTTCAGATCAAACAACGCTTGCATACTTCCTTACAGCAATCATTCTAACAGCCCTGGCAATTACTGGATTTGACAAAAGCCAAGCAGAAGTTCGATGGCGTCGTGGCCTTGGTGTATTCGGTTCAGTATTCACACTGTTCATTCTGTTCCTGACGCTTGAGAGCAATGGTGAAGATGTTTTGTTCAAGGGACTCACACTCGTTTCTATCGGACTCCTTGCCCTTGGATATGGTTTCCTCTACATGCAACGCCGCTCAATGTTCGACGTACAGAATGTTGTTATCCCTCAAGTCTTTGGAAATACAGTGGTTCCTCAACAACCAATTCCTGAAACTGATGCCGATGAGGAGGACGACATTGAGGAAGACGTTGAAGAAGAGAACGACGATATTCAGGAGCACGAAATCAAGACTGAAGCAACGTCCTTTAACGATGAGGGCAGCAGCGATGCTGAAGAATTGGAACTCCTCGAATTGGGCAAAGCACTTGAAGAAGAGTTAGAAGAACTTGGAAAACCAATAGGTGGAGCGATGACGGACAACATTGGTTACATCGAAACGATGGAAGGTTTCGATGTACGCCTACCGAAGGAATCCATTGAGATGATTACTCGAACCATTGAGATGACACCGCACGAAGGATTCAAGCCAGTTGTGCGAGTCAACGTGCTTGGACAAATCGTCCTCGACTTTGAACCTCTATGATTCGTCTTCCTTGAACAAAGCAACTCGATCAGAGGCAAATCCCTCACTGGAAGCGGAGGGGTAGACGCCCCAGTAGGCTTCACGAGCTTCTTGATTGATGGTCATGCAAAGAACGACATCCCCAGGACGGTCGTCCATTGGTTGACTACCGTTGAGATGCATGATCATCGGTTCAATGTTGGACATGTTGACCACGCCCCAACCAACTTGTGTGCATGGAGCCACTGGTGAAACTGGCGTTGTTCCTGAAAATGGATCCCATGTTGTAAAGGAAGGATACCACGCAGACAAATTCAATGCATTCCGAACCTCTGAATTTCGAAGGGTGAATGTCTCACCCTCGCTCGTGGCTCCATTGACGAGATAACCGCCTCGTTCAGTAGAAGCTCCGGAGCCACCGTCATCGAATTCGTCACGAAGTTCTTGGAGAACGAACGACAAGATACCAGCAGTTCGAGGTGTTGCAAACGACGTACCAGAGGTCTCATGATACCCATCAGTATCGTCATGATTTGGCAGGAGTTGTGTCCAATCTGCTGCAATATCAGGATAAGAACCGCTCATCGTCTCCTTTTGGTCGTCGCCTTCTTCGGCGTATCCAGCAATGCCAATTGACCATGGTGGACCTGCAGTTGCGTCTTGAACTGCAGGTGAAGGCGTATTGTCTGCAGCACCGGTGTGAATCTTTTTGTTGCCAACAACGGCTTCATAGGTTCCGGTCTCAATTCCTGGGACTGGAAGCGAACCAATGGCTCCAAACGATGTGGAAATGATGTCGACAAGAGGTTGATTTGAAGCCGCAAGCACCGCTTCCGTAGAGAACCCTTCAACAAAGAAAATGACTGCATCTGGATTTGCATCCAAGACTGCACCCGTAACCGCTGTTCCGTGACCATCTGAAGGGTCGTCAAGAATGTGAATATCCGTTCCACCATCTGGTGATGTCCCGATGATTTTCGTTCCGTAAAAATAGACGATATCGGATGTCGTAATGCTATCCCAACAACCTTCTTTGTCCGCTTGATAACGTTCTTCCCACGAACCTTCGAGCGCAATATAGCACGTTTTGGTGACACCAAGCGATTCAAGGAGCCAATTTGGGTAGACTTCATCGGTTTGGAAATGATCGTGATACACATTGATTCCAGTGTCTACTGGTGCAACAACCGAGTAGTAACGCCAGCCATTGCCTGCTTTATTATCCGCAGCATTTCCTTGTGAAGATTGGTTTTCGTCGCCATCATCCAATGCCATTTGCCAATACACCCAAGAACCAGCAAGAGCAAGGAGTACGATAACCAGCAATGTGCGCATCTTGACCAAAAAAAGCCAGAAGTCGAATACCTCTGCACCGACTGGGAGAAGGACATCGGCAGCATCGACCATGCCTAAGCGTGCAACATCACCATCAAGAAGCCTACGCCGACTTCAAGAACCGAATTCTCCTCGGAAACGCATGGACGACCCAAACACGCGAATGGTATGGATAGATCTCGAAATGACCGGTTTGGATTTGGAACGAGAAAGCATCATTGAAATCGCAACAATCATCACCGATTCTGAGCTCAACATCATTGCTGAAGGTCCAAATCTTGCAATTTCAGTGTCTGAAAAACTCATCGAAGGCATGGATGAATGGAACACGAGGCACCACTTTGGAAGTGGGTTAATCGATCGAGTCCGTAACGATTCAGTCAGTTTAGAAGAAGCTGAGCGCCAAACGCTCGAGTTCATCAAAAAATATGTCCCAAAGAGAACTGCACCGCTTTGTGGGAATTCGGTGTGGAACGATCGTCAGTTTCTCGTGAAGGAGATGCCGGGCATAACCGATTACCTGCATTATAGAATGATTGATGTATCGACCATCAAAGAACTCGCTCGGCGTTGGTACCATGGCTTACCAAAGTTTGAGAAAAAAGCAGCCCACCTTGCTTTGGACGATATTCGTGAATCCGTGTTTGAACTGAAACATTTCCGTCAGCATGTCTTCATCGACCGTCCGTGACGAATCCCTTCCAGCGACGCATGTAGTCAACAAAAACTGGGCTCAAATCAGCTTGAAGAAGTTCCTCTGGGCTGAATGGTGGTCTTGAAAGGGAGTTGCCGTTTGCAACCAGAGATGGCCAATCAGGATGTGGAAGCGCAACACGAGCGACGCCAACTGCTTGTGCCCCCTCGTCGAGTACAAATTGTGCATCATCCGCAGTCCAGACCGAACCTGTTGAGACAATTGGTATGGAATCTGAGAAGGTTGAACAGATTTCATGCGTTACTGTCTTACCATTGTCTTGAACATCGAAGACATCCCAGCATGAGATGTGAACAGCATCGATGTCTTCCTCAATGAGCAATGCAATGACTTGTTTCGTCTCTTCGAGTGTGATACCAATCTCATTCGATACTGGGGAAAGCCTGACCATGATCGCAAAATCAGGACGCACGACAGCACGAATTCCTCGAATAATGGTCAACAAAAATTCGCACCTCTCCTCGACAGTTCCACCAAACCGATCGATTCGTCGATTGGTGTTTGTTCCAAGAAATTGAGCGATTAAGTATCCATGTGCCCCATGCAATTCAACCCCATCAAAACCAGCGGACTCACAGCGTTTTGCGGCGTCAATAAAATCACGAATTGTCTCTTCAACTTCTTCGATTGTAAGTGCTCTTGAGTGTCCTTCGTTCTCTGAAATGAAATTTTCACTTGCAGAGCAAGGCTGCTGGCCGGTCAAGGAAGAAGGTGCTCGCATCCCTCCATGAAAAATTTGAACGAACGAACGGGAATCGTATTTTTTCAGGTTCATTGCTAAGTCGGTCAATCCAGGGAGGTGATGATCACTCCATACCCCGAATTCCCCTTCCCAACCTTGTCCTGATTTCTGAACGTGAGATGCTGCGGTGGTGATGATTCCAAAACCGCCCTTCGCTCGCCGAAGGAGGAATCCAATTTCATCGTCTGAAAGCCTACCATCACCATGGCTTTGTTTGTTTGTCATCGCAGCTAGTACGCTACGATTTGGTATTTCCATACCGTTACGCATCTGCCAGGATTCGTCCATCGAAGGCATACCATGGCCTCACAGGTCTCGCCAACTCGGAGCACGAACATCTGCATCTTTGTGCATGGACAACACTTCAGCGATGACTGCGATCGCGATCTCCTCAGGCGACTCTGCACCAATGTTCAATCCAATCGGGCAGCGAACATTGTCAAGTGTTGATGCTTGAATTCCGGATTCAACACACGATTTGGTGAAGGACTTCCACTTTGACCGGCTACCAATAGCGCCAACTCTCGGAAAGGATTTCCCATCCATGGGAAGACTATCGGCTTCGGCGAGTTGAAGCAAGTGTTTCAGCCGATCCAAATCCTCGGAATAATCATGACCAAGGAGGAGGACATCAGAGAAACGAGCAAGTGTTTGTGTTGATTCTGTTTCGAAAAAAGACTCAACAGAACAGTGATGCCGTTCAATGGCCTCAGGGTAAAGTTCCTCGGTCGTAAAGGCCGCTCTGGTGTCTTGGACCGAGTAACTCCAACCTTTCTTAGGGAGTAAAATCGAGATGGCTTCCGAACAATGGCCTCCTCCCATGAGCAAAATGTGTGGCATCGGCATCATCAACTCCAGCGAAATGGTGACTTGACCACCACATAACGAGTCGAGTGGTTGTACTTCATAGCCCTTCGCCCCCTTGTTGAGACCAAAGGTATGGACCTCCGACGAGGCGTTCGATTCACCTACCAATTCTTTGCAGCGATTTAGAATTCGATGTTCTAAGCCTGCACCACCAACGGTTCCAACCCAGTCATGATAACGATTCATGGCCAACCTGGCACCGGTTTTTCCCGGAACGCTTCCTTTGGTTCCAACTACGGATGCTAGAACGACAGGGGAATTGTGTTGCAACTGTTCCAACACCCAAGCCAGAACTCTCGCCGTCATGGCAAACCCTCGATGAACCTACACATACGGTTTGCGCTAAAACCAATCTTCCTTCGATGCGAGAAGGAGTTTATTCACATCTTCTTGCCGATCTATGTTGAGATGAAGGAATGGGAAGTTGACACGAATGGTTTTACGTTGGATAAGCGATGATAGTGGAACGTCTCCTGACGACAAATAAACGCCCTTGATGTCATTACCAACCAAGAACAATGGATGGCCACCTTGATCATCCCATATCGGGCAACAACTTACATCGGATTCAAGCAACAAACGCACAATCTCAATACTCCAACCTGGACGGTCAACGGGAACGATTAGCAGGCGGTTTGGTAAGCGACCATTGCGCTCAAGAATACTCTCCAGAGCGCAACGTAGCGATCCTGTTCTACCCTTTTCAGGGTCTGGATTGAGAACGACATGAATCGAAGGACATTGAATCATGATATCTGCAAGTAAATCAGCATTTGTAACTGCAGTGATTGCAACGTTGGTTAGTTTCTGTAAGCGAGCAACCAAACAAGAAATCAGTGAGTTTCCTCCAAGGTCGATTAGAGCTTTAGCTTCACCAAGACGCGATGAGCGCCCTGCTGCCAAAATTATGACATCCAAGGCAACCATAAGCAAACCAGTTGAACGCCTATGTTGAGAATTTCGGTTGATATACCGTGGAAATGTAATGGAATCATGTCGACAGAGATGGCTGAGAACCCACATGGTAAATCCATCACATTTCTCAGAGGTATCTGCAACAGCATTGACGAAATCGAATTCGTCGAATCATCATCAATATACAACATCACGGTTCGGATTCGCGGACGCTCCGGACGTCATTACGAGGTTGTCGCTTCTCGTCCAGTGGGTCTTTTCATGGGCGTTCCTTGGGAAACAGAAGTTACTGGAGCAGCATGGAAATCTGATTTCAATACGGAAAAGTCTCGAGCCTACACAGCAAAATTATGTCTCAACATTCATGAAGAGAAACAACACCTACCAATAGGCGATCGACTGGCATCCCTTGCTCTCAGCCTCCACAATGATATCAAGTTGGCCATGGACATACCTTTGGTTGCTCAATTTATTGTCTGTCCAAGAAATGAATTACTGAAGGTTCACATCTTTCAAGATGAAATGATTGTTACAACGGATTTGCTCAACGATGAATTTTACGATGAAGAGCCATCAGAATTCCTTGACAGTGACGATGAATTTGATTTTCTTGAGAGTATTGCAAACTTCTGGCATTCTCAGGATAATGAAGAACCGCTTGGGCTCGAATCACCAGATGGCAATTGGGCAAGAGAGCTCGAACATGATATCATGAGACGGTATGAAAGGGTGAATGATTAATCACATGTCTTTTGTGATTTCTCGACCAATAATCATACGCTGTACTTGGCTGCTTCCTTCGTAAATCTGCATGACCTTAGCACCACGCATCAAACGGGCGACAGGGTATTCTTCAGAGTATCCATAGCCGCCAAAGACCTGTACTGCATCGGTAGCAATCTGCATGGCTGCATCAGATGCAAATCGCTTTGCATGTGCTGCAGATTCCGTGTTTTTGGTACCAGAATCAGCCTCAACAGCGGATTTCCACGTCAACATTCGGCTCGCTTCGATGTTGGTCTTCATATCTGCAAGCATGAATTGGATGGCCTGGTGCTTGTGCAATGGCTTACCAAAGGATTGCCGCTCATTGCTGTACTGGAGTGCGTGTTCGTAAGCAGCACGTGAGAGACCCGTCGCATGCGCAGCAATGTTTGGGCGGCTCAAATCAAACGCATTCATTGCATTCATCCATCCACCCGATTCGCTTTCTCCAACCAGTTGATTGGCGGGTACTCGTACGTTGTTGAATGTGATGCTACGCGTATCGCTGCACCGTTGTCCCATGTTGGTTTCTTTCTTACCAAGTGAAAGACCTTCAGCATGGGACTCGACGATGAATCCGGACATCCCTCTGTATCCAGCGTTGGGATCTGTCTTGGCGAGTACAAAAAAGAAATCGGCATAACCTGCACCGGTGATCCACATCTTGGAACCGTTGATGATGTAATCGTCACCATTACGAATTGCGGTTGTTTGGATAGCGGCAACATCAGACCCTGCTCCCGGTTCAGTCACTGCATAGGATGCAAGTGCTCCCTCTTCAGCAACCTTTCTCAGCCAGACGTTCTTTTGTTCCTCTGTTGCGCCGGTAATGATTGGAGCGCAGGCAAGTGCGGTTGCATATGCTGCAGTTGCGAATCCCGGGTCGCCCCATGCCAGTTCCTCATTGACAAGGACCTCTTCCATGCAACCCAGGCCAGGGCCTCCGTACGCCTCAGGGATGTGGAGATTAAGCAACCCCATCTCATGAGCAAGTTGTATGGTTTCTTTGGGATAGATGGATTGTTCATCCCAGTGTTCTGCATGAGGACGGATTTCATCTCGAGCAAATTCGCGGGCGAGTTCACGCAGCATCTCTTGCATCTCATCCAATTGGAAGTCGACCATGGTACCCCCACATGGACATCGGAAATAAGTCTTGATTTACAACCGACTCAGCGATTGAGTTCTAAAACGACCAAGAACACAACGTAAAACAAAACCATACAGAATCCCTCCCATCGTTCAAATCGGTAGGTTCGGCGCATGAAGAACAGTGCGAGGATGACACCCAAAACTGTAGCAGGTGCAATAAGTTCCATGGTCAGTCCATTGTCTTCTGCTGATATCGACAATGGATGAATCATCGATGCAATTCCCACGGACAGTAACGGATCTGTGATGTTTGAACCAATCAAGGTTCCAATCGCAACTCCCTTGCTTCGCTTCGCAGCCATGAGAGCGATGGTCAATTCAGGCAGTGATGTCCCAATTCCTGAGACTGTTGTACCGACAACAGAGTGAGGGACATGAAGCCGAATCGCCAGATCATAGGCTTGTTCTACTAAGATATGCGCAGCATAAACAGCAAATGAAAGTCCCAAGAAAATCATAATCAAATATGCCGCAGAACTCCAGTTCGACCCCCGTATCTCATATTCACCTGCATCTTTGACTTCCTCTTGTCGAATGGCTTCTCGTTTCATCAAAAGCCAAACAATGTAAGCGATATAGAGTGATGCGAGAATGGCTCCTTCCCATCGTTCCAATGTGTCGTTGGTCCACACGAAAAACAGGAGCAATACAACGGCAAGCAACATAATGACCCCATCACGGTTCAGCCAGGACGGACGTACCTTAACCGAACGTGTCATGACAACAATACCGAGAATGAGAGTTATCTGCACCAACACGGAACCAAGAATACTCCCAATCGCAAAATCAGCTGCTCCGGACTTCCCTTGGCTTGCCTCATAAGCAGCACTTCCTGAAACGAGAATCTCTGGTAGCGAGGTCCCGATGGATACTATTGTCAATCCAATGACGATCTCAGCAATACCTGCTCGACGAGCAAGTCCTTTTGCACCTTCAATGAAGAAATCCGCACTGGTGATGAGCAAGCCGAGTGAAAGAAGAAGAATCATGCTCACGACGAACATTGAGTTTGACTGTCCGAGGTATTTCATCAAAACGATTGCGAAGAACAACGCGCCAGTAATGAGCATGGCGTTGAAGTGGATGAGTTGGGGAATTCCCATCAACTCATCCTTCTGGTCCATAATCTTCCCATGAGTTATGGGTTTTGATGCTTCTGTCGTTCCGCGGAGTTAAGATGATGTTCTGTTTCTATCTGGTTGAGTCGATGTGGAGACGAGGTGGCATCGAGGCGTGCGGAACCTTCACGATGGTTCTCGTCGGATGTGGCAGCGTTGCATTGGGCCGTTCAAGCCTCGAAATCTCTCTCGCATTTGGAGCGATTGTGGCCCTCGTCATCGTGGCCATTGGTCGATGGAGTGGAGCACACATTAACCCTGCAGTGTCACTCGCCTTTTGGTATCGAGGAAACCTTTCTTCAACAGACACTGTCGCTCATGTCTCTGGTCAATTGATTGGAGCATTATGTGCTGGTGTTGTACTCGGCGGAGCTGGCCCAACCACTCGGAATACATCATGGTTGAATCTGATTGGAATTGAGATTCTAATCACTTTTCTTCTAATGGCCTCAATTCTCTGGATTGTACGTCAAACAGAACAATGGGTACCAATCGCCATGGTGGTTGGATCAACCGTCGGAATCCTCGCCTTCTCTTTCGGAGAATACACTGGTGCGAGCATGAATCCGGCTCGAACATTCGGCCCAAACATCGTCTCCGGAGATTTTGCAGTCATTCCAGTCTATTTCGTTTGCACAATCATCGGAGCATTGCTGGCTGTCATTACAGAGCGATTTATTCCATCAACTTCCGAATGACAGACACGACGTGCTCGGTTGATGGAATTGTGTGATTTTCCAATGGAGGAGAAAACGGCACGGGAGTATCGATTGCACCGATAACAACAGGCTGTGCTTCGAGTTGATAGAACGTTGCTTCCAGAATCCGAGATTGAATGGTATGACCAAGTCCTCCATGCCATTGGCCTTCTTGCAGAATGACAAGACGGCCGGTCTTTTGCACCGACGCAATACAAGATTCTGCATCAAACGGCAACAACGTTCGCAAATCGATGATTTCAACATCAATTCCGTTCGCATTCAGTTCCTCAGCCGCTTGACCTGCGATGTGAACCATCGCACCCCATGTCACGAGTGTAACGTCATTGCCTTTGCGTAGGATTGATGCCTTGCCAATCGAATGACGCTCTCCCCGTGCAATGGAAGAATGAACCGAATCCGTGTCGACGTTTTGGTTGATATTGTGACCCCAACCGGTCTTCCCTCCTCGCAATCCATACAATCCTATGTGTTCAAGGAACAAGACTGGATCATCTAGTTCGGCTGCTTCAATCAACAAATCATAGGCATCTTGGGGAGTACCCGGAGCGAGGACAACCAATCCAGGATCATTTGCAAACCACGATTCGATCATGTTTGCATGGAATGGACCTGAACGTGTTTTTGCACCAAGCGGAACTCGTATCGTCATTGGACAATCAGCACCCCAGCGCCATCGCAACATCGCTGCATTGTTGACTAAAGCATTGAATCCAAGGGCTGCAAAGCCGCCGAATTGAATCTCAACCATCGGCCGCATACCAGACAGTGCAGCACCTACTCCAGTATGAACAATAATCCCTTCACACAGCGGCATATCAACCAATTTCTCTTGATGACCTGCGTTTTTCAGTGCCATATTCATGCCGAATGCACCTGCGACTTCCATGTCTTCACCGATGAAGACACAGTCATCCCCGTAAGAATTGGCGATGTCGACCATGGCCTGTTGAATCGCTCTGGCATAGGTCCATCCACCTGATTCGACATAATCGAATGGAGAAAAAGATGCTCTCGATTGGATATCTGTTGCCGAATTTATAGAATTGAAATGGTCCTTATGCGTTCTTGCATCATGGAGGGAGGTTACACCTTTTGTGACGGTTTCAGGCTCCGGCCAATCCATGGACTCAACACTCTGGCGCGCTTCATCGACATGGTTTTGTTCTTCAGATTCCATTTGAGAAAGTTCGTCCTCGGTCACTCCAAGCGTCAACAACAATTCGCGATGGGATGGAATCGGGTCTTTATCGGCCCAGTATTCAAGGAGTTCTCGATCGACGTATCCCGGTGGAGTTCCTGTTTCCGAACCGAGGTAAAGATCGTCATGATGATGTGCATGTCCGCAACCACGCATCGTTTCTACGTGGATCATGGTTGGTCCTCCGCCCTCAAGACCAAATTCCCTTGCTGTGGCAACACTCGCATGCCATGCAGCTGGATCTGACCCATCGATGGTCCACGCAGGGAATCCCATCGCTACTGCTTTGTCAGCCCATAATTCAACGCCAGACTGATGCGCTGGTGGAGTGTCAAGGGCGATTTGGTTGTTTTGAAGAATGTAACAAATCGGCAAACCTCGGGCCCCGGCGAGATTTATCGCCTCCCAGTATTCACCTGAAGAGGAGGCTCCTTCACCGATGCAAGCAACATGAAATCGATTCAGTGATTGTTTCCATCCAGCAAAAGCAAGACCGGTCAAGGTCGCACTCGCAATCGGAAGAGGGGCGGTTGGAGGAAGAACACCCACGTGCCATGCCCCAATATGGAGATCTCGTCCACCAGCACCTTCGTGACCACCGTTTTGATTCGAACCCGCTTTACCCATTTGTGCAGCCATAACGTCAACAACGGTATCGCCCATGGCCAGTGCCAATCCAACATCTCGAATCATCGGAGCAACCAAATCCCCGTCGTAGCCGTTTCCAGGTGTGTGTGATTTGTTCGGTTTATCGGTTCGCTTCAATGCAGTTGCAACTGCAACAACACCTTCTTGCCAGGTTGAGCGAAATCCTTTACCTCCAAAGCGTGAACCATCTGGAGTTTCCATTCCAGAAAAGAACACCTCTTTGAGATGAGCATCCATGGCACGGGTTCGAGTCATCAACCTCTGCCATTCCAATCGATGTTCCATGGTTGTCGACATGTAGTAAGCAAGACGGCGCAGACAGAGTCTGAGATCGATGAGAAGGTGAGCCATTCGTCGGTCGAGATGCTCACTAATGCTACGACGAGGCATCACTTCTTGCTCGAGAATCGTTGAGATTTTGTGTGTGTTTTGGGCTTCAAAGCCTCGCTTAAACGCATCAATAAATCGTTGACTAAACGTGTGCCATGAGTCGCCATCGAAGGAATGCTGGCCATCAACATCAAGGTGATCCCAGATGTTTGCGGCAAGGAACACGTGTCCTTCATGACGTTCGGCAAAAAAGCGCATGACTTCTGCGCGAGCAGCATCGAAGAGAAGCGGTTGTGTAAATGTCAGAGCTTCACTCGGCGTCCATTCAGCCCCGTGAATCATTGGTTGTGCACCCTGTGTCATGACCCCGCCCCGTATTGGCGAAGGAACACCTTGTTTCAAGGCTATGGATTCAAGACGTTGGGAAAAACTTACTCATCTTCACCGATTGCTTCCTTGAGGACACGAATTGATGTGCGTGTGACAATCACTGTGACGATAACCGTTGCAACTATTCCTAAGAGAAGCAGGAACAGCCCTCCGTTCGATTGCGTTAAGCCGGCCATTCCTGATTGGCTCAGTGCAATGGAACCAAGTGCGTGGCCATAATACGCATAAATGATGCAATAGACCAGACTTGAAAGATTGGAAAGCATGAACACTCGCAATGACACGGGAGTTGCTGACATGATGTAGTTGAGCCACTCATCAGGAAGAATCGGTGAAAGCCGTACCAACACTGAGATTCGCATCGCATCCTCTCCCAATGCTGATTCAATGTTCAACATACGCTGATCGTTTCGAATCGCTTCTTGGATTGAATCACGAAACAGCCATCGTCCCAAAACGAAAGCGATGAGCCCTCCAATCATCGACGCTGCAAAATTGACGAGAACAGCAATCCAGAATGGGAAAATTGCTCCTGCTCCGACCTTGACAAAAGGAGTTGGTAGCAAAAGAACGATGGCAAGAGAGAGGGCTATTGCAAACAGAACAGGTGACCAAATTCCAAAGCCCTTGAACCAAGCAATGATTTCAACCGCATCTTGAAACAGAACGTAACCAGCAATTCCACACAAGACCAATGCCAACAAGCCAAATAACGCTCGCCATTGATACACTCTGACCTTCTGTTGTTTCATTCGCTCAAGATTTTGACGCCCATCGATGAGATGAAGCTCTGAAGGACGTGGGAGTTGAGAGACAGAGGGCCTTGGAAGTTTCCTCACACCCCTCACTCCTCTTCTGATTCTGGCAACGAGGAGAGTACGTCACCCAACATGTCTGTTGCATCCTCAATTCGAGTCATAAGTGTCGTGTCAGCAACAGCCCCGGGACGTCCTAAATCCCACATCAAATCATGAACCATTTCTGTGGTTAAGCGAGTCATCCGTAGAACTTGAGGGTCGATTCGTTCCAAGTCATCATCCGGAAGAATTGCAATCTGTTCGGGGGTCTCTCCGAGTATACCGTCCATCGTCGTTTCAATTTCATTGGCAATCTTTGCTGCTTGTTGCTCAAGAATGGATTCCATCCCACCCTGAGAAACGGGTGTTGATTGTTCATTGAGATCGCCGAGGGATTTCTTTCGTTTCAAGTCTTCAAAGGACGGCCCCTTTGCATCTCCTGCCTCATCCCCATCCTGAACCAATCGATTGAGTGCAACGCGCAACAAGTTCGAAAGTTCCGTCGCTTCCAAATCAAGGTCGACTTCCATTCCCTCCTCGCCCATTTGCACAAGAATTTCGTTGATGAACGATTCATTGATGCGATCAGGTCCCACCAGTCCTTTGAGCATTGGAAGTGCCCATCCGCCTCCACCTGCCATCACAGCAACGTCGAATGAACCTCCGCCTGTTTCAAGCGAGACGTCTGCAGGAGGGGGAATGAACTGTTTTCGGCTATGTTTCCATAGTTGATCAATGAGCACTTTCATATCGACGGGTTTTCCGATGACTTCGTGGATTCCAGCCTTCGCAGCAACCAACATAAAATCAGGCGATGTTGAGCGCGAAAGGAGAACAATGCGACACTTGAACGCAAACTCTGGGTCCCCCATCAACCGTTGAGCAGCATCGATTGCATCACCCGATTTCCACTCGCCATCAAGGAGAACGACTTCAGGCATCACAGCCAATGCAGTTCCTTCTGCTTGACGTAACGTTCCTGCGCGAGTCACTTCAAATCCTTCACGTTCAAGTGTTGATGCGAGAAGGGTACGACGACCCTGATTCTCGTCAGCAACGATGACTTTGCCCATGATGACCAGTAGGAAACGAGCGCTCCGGCTCTTTGAACCTCACCCTCGATTTAACCTCGAATGATGTCTTCTGGAGCAATTCGAGCCCATGCCATGATGCCACCGGTCAGATTGTACATACGCGTCATATCAATTCCAGATTGATTCAGCAACATAATCGCCAGTTGAGAGCGCATTCCACTGCGACAAATAACCACAACATCGCGTTCTTCTGGAACGCTGTCTGCTGCAGTATCAGCAACTTCATGGACAACATGCAAATCAAATGTAGAGAGACGGACCTGCTCCAATTCTCCTTCGCTTCGAACATCGATGATGAACGGGTTCCATCCGCCCTGTTGTTTTGTTTTCAAATCAGAGACGGTAATGGACTGCATCATGGATTCCCCTGGAACCTCATCCTCTTGAACTTGCTGAGGACGTGGAGTGCAATACATTGGATCGTCGAATAGGGCCTGCGCATACCGTAAATCAGTAATCTCTGGTTTTGATTCAAGGGCTTCAAATTGAAGAGATTGCATGGACATGGATTCAGCATCATAGAGCAGTAACCGACCGATGAGGCTCGGTTCCATTCCCACGATGTACTTGATCACTTCCGTTGCTTGGATGCTGCCGACAACACCAGGAAGAACACCAAAGACACCAGCTTCTGCACAATTTTGCAAGGCTGATGCAGGTGGTGCCTCTGGGAATAGATCACGGTAGCAGCGATTCTGCTTTGTTGAAAAGAACGAAACTTGCCCCTCAAAACGATGGATTGAACCATACACCCAAGGGATGGAGAGTAGAGAACATGCGTCATCAATAAGATATCGTGTCGGGATGTTATCGGTGCCATCAACAACAATGTCCCAACCTGAAAACAACTCAAGGACATTGTTTGGATTGAGACGTTCTTTGTATTCAATAATGGTCAAATTTGGGTCGAGCGCAAGCAGTTGTTCTTTGGCTGATTCAACCTTTAATCGGCCAACATCTTCGGTCCGATGAAGAACCTGTCGTTGCAGATTTGAAATGTCAACACGGTCATCATCAATGATGCCAATGGTACCAATCCCTGCTGCTGCGAGATAGAGAAGAACTGGACTTCCAAGTCCGCCAGCGCCGACAACGAACACCTTTGCTCTTGCCAACCGTTCCTGCCCTTCAATTCCAACTTGGGGAAGCACAAGATGACGGGCATGCCGTTGCACATCGACCATGTCGGTGCGTGTTGCTGCTCAATGAAATAGACATCGTTGCTCAATGAGCGTTCTCTTCAAGCCACTTTTCTGCATCCATGGCAGCCTGGCAACCCATTCCAGCGGCTGTAATCGCTTGCTTGTAGCGAGTGTCAACCACGTCTCCGGCAGCAAACACGCCATCGATTGAAGTCATGGTGTGGTTTCTGTGAATGATGTACCCATTCTCGTCGGTGTCAACTTGACCGGCCAAGAAACCCGTGATCGGTTTGTGACCGATTGCAATGAATGCTCCTGTCGCAGCGATTTCCTCCGTAGTACCATCTCTTGGATCCTCCAGAACTGCACCCGTAAGTCCCTTCTCGTCACTCAACCATTCCTTGACTTGGCGGAATGTTTTGATCTCAATCTTTGGATGATTTGCAGCTCGCTCGTACATGATTGTCGATGCACGGAAGACGTCTCTGCGATGGACGAGGGTCACCTTTGATGCAAATCGTGTCAAGAAAGTTGCTTCTTCACAGGCTGAATCTCCACCGCCAATGACGAGTACTTCCTCTTCGCGGAAGAAGGCCCCGTCGCACGTAGCACACGTGGAGATTCCTCGTCCTTTTTGCTCAGCCTCACCAGGTGCATCCAACCAAATTGATTCTGCACCGGTACAGACGATCAGTGAATGTGCAAAGAAATCTTCACCCTCAACCGTGACCTTAAACGGCCTTGAAGAGGCGTCAACGGATTCGACGTTCTTGTCCTGCACCTTCAATCCGAATCGTTCGGCTTGTTCACGAAGTTGCATCATCATTTCAGGACCACCAATTCCTTCTGGATAGCCTGGGAAATTCTCAATATCGCTGGTAAGCATCAATTGACCACCAGACATGTATCCAGCGAACATAAGTGGCTCCAGCATCGCTCGAGCAGCATACAAACCGGCAGTATAGCCTGCAGGACCCGAACCGATTATGATGATGTTGTGAACTTCTGACATTTGACTCACCCTCATGCCAAGACCTCAATGGACTTGAACATTATCCCTTTGATTTCTCAATCAAGGCGTCCGCTAAACACATATGTATCACCTCATTCGATTGTTTGGCATGAGCAAGAGGTTGAGCATCCCACGTATTCTACTCGTGGAGCAATGCGTGATGGATGAGAATGAATTGAACACCCATCTGGTAGTCAACAGTGGTTCTACAGAAATCCAGTGACGCAGCAATGGGTTCATCAAAAGAAACAATGATGTCACGTTCTCAAGACGAGACAGGTTGCACTGTAATTCCTGAAGAGCCAAGGAAACTGTCGAGGAAAGAACATCCATTCCTTCGGCTTGTAGAAGGGCATGAAGATTCGTGCAATGTTCTTGACCAATTCGACTGGTTTGCGGTGATCGTTGCTTGTGATAATTGCCCCTTCAATCAAGGTCGCATTTGAAAACAACTCAGCAAATTCCTCGACATTTGGACGAAACATTGTATCGATTGGGTCCGGATGGTAAGGAAACTTGTAGGGGCCTGAGATGAACAAATAGCCATTTTCTGGGATGATTTCTTGCAGAGATTCACAAATCCTCTGTATACTTTCTGTCGGAACATGTTCAAGCATATTCGAGCAAATGATGGATTTGAAACCCATTGTCTTTAATTTTTCAAGGAATTGAGGATCGGTAACATCACCGACAATGTCAACGCCAGGATTTGCTTTCAAATCAACATTCACGACGTCATGATGTGATTCGCGAGCTTTGCTGAAGATAAACTCCTCAATCCAAGGTTGACGATGTTTTGCAAGCTCTTCGCTTGAACTACCCAGGTTGAGCAACGGAAACACATCATTCGGGTCGAGCGAATGCATCACATTGCCGATGAATTTTGCCTCTTCGTACAACATGGTGAACCCAATTGCAGATGGCTGACCCATGCTACATTTTATTTTTGGTTGACCCATCCTAGAATCATGGATGTTCTTTCACATTGGTTCATGGGGTCTGGTGCGACGAACGGCCGAACAAAATTTTGGGTTGCTGGGGTGATGGGTGTCCTTCCAGATCTTCTCGTTTTCGCACCCAATTCCTTCTTTTTGGACGAACGACCTGAGATTACAGATGAAACTGTGACAGCGGATTTTGGTTGGTACGCTTGGGAGGCATATCAGGTAACACACAGTCTCGTCTGGGCAACGATTGGTTTCCTTTTCACGTGGATTTTGTTCGAAAAGAAAGGGGTGACGCAACGCTTGTTCACAAACAACGAACTGTCTGCAAAAAGTGCCGCTCTTTGGCTATGGCTACCATGGTTTATCCATATCATCAATGACATTCCAACGCATACAGGGAGATTCTTTCCAACACCATTTTTGGCGCCGTTTAGTGACGTCCATTTCGATGGGTATCGATGGAGCACACCTTGGGTTTGGTTCACAAATCTAGCAATTATCATAGCCATTTGGGGCTATGTGTTCTACAAAAAACGAGCAAAATCAGTCGCTTAAGAATGGCCTTAGTGCATCCACAGCAGCAGTCGCATGCGGACCAATTCGGGGAGCTACGTGGTCGTGAAGAGCACCTGGACCAATGATTCCCAAACCGATTGGTTTGTTGTGAACCAATTGCAGTTCGAGGATGGTTTTCACAACACTATGGCCCAAAACGAGGCCATGATCGGTTTCGCCCTTCTCGATGATGCCGAGACAAAAGGCGCCCTCGACATCCTCGTTTGCTAAAACACGGTCCAGAGCAAGCGGGATTTCCATACAGCCCGGGACTCGGATGACATCAACGATGTTGTATCCTAAATCTTCAGCTTGCGAGGTTGCAATGGTTAGCATTCGTTCGATATCTTCCAAGTGGTACGTTGCGCATACAGCTACAATATTTGTCATGTTTAACTCTCCTTCATCATTCGTTCAACCGTTTCGACGATCATCATGGTTGTTGAATCAATTTCTAAGTTCACTCCTTCACCAGCGTGTTTCTGACCAAGAGTCGTGAGCCGAAGTGTTTCTGGAATCAAATGCAAGTCAAAGCCTCCATCGTTAACATCACCGATGGTGAGTGAAATCCCATCAATACCAACATAGCCTTTGCTAACGATGTATTTTCTGACATGGGGTGGAGGTAGAATGGTGTATTGTGCTCCATCGCCGACACGGTCTGCCTTGGTAATCAATCCTCGACCGATGATGTGCCCAGAAAGAAGATGGCCGCCAACTTCATCCCCATAACGTAATGAACGCTCAACGTTGACCTGGTCTCCCTTTTGTAGGTGCCCAAGTGTTGTTTTTTCAAGCGTCTCTGGAATGACATCAAAGGTCACGATTTCTTCTGAGAATGCTGTCGCTGTAAGACAAACGCCGTCAATTGAAATACTTGCACCAATCTGCAGTTCCTCTGTTGATGGGACTTGAATTCGAAGGGTAGTAATTTCGTTTCCAGGCTCGATTGAAACAAGTTCACCAATTCCTTGGACAATACCGGTAAACATCAAAATTCACCATCCTTGGCTCGTTTCACGATTCGTGCAATTATTTTGCGGGTTCCGTCTAAATCATCACTCAAGCCTTCGACCCGAACAACCTCAATTGCGGAATACCCACGCTCATCGAGAGCTGTTCGAATTCGGTCTTCAACATGTTCTTGATCATAGCCAAGTGCGATGACAGAGGGCTGGATATCTGGTAGAATATCGAAGATTGGAACTTCTGGAGGGTTTCCGACACAGGCCACATCAACCGGCTTTAGTCCCTCGACCATGCGACGGCGTAGGTCTTGATTGGTGACTGGTTCATGCTTCCTTTGACGGACGGTGTCATCGTGTGCAACAACGACTGTCAAGTGGTCGCCTAGTGCCTTGGCCTGTTCAAGATAGTGAAGATGACCAGCGTGTAGGAGGTCAAAAACACCTACTGCTAGTACCTTCTTCATGGTGCTCACCAGAGTTAAGCAGAAGATTCATGTTCTTGAGATTGCCCATGCAACGCTGCGATCACTTCTGCACCTTCCAAGAATGGTATCTCTCGCTCATTCGCCCATGTACGAGCATCACTGACCGAAAGTGCTCCATCGCCGTCAGGTTGGAGCATTTCTGCTCCAATGACGACTGGCACAAGACCTGAGAGTCGTGCAATTCCCACTGCAAGCTCGGTATGACCCTGTCGTGATAGAAGTCCTCCCTGAGACTCTCTGCAAACGGGAATATGGCCAGGTGTTCGGAATTCCGCGCCCATTCGACGCTGAGCTTCGCCTTCTGAGAGATTCTCTTCAAACACAACTTCTGTTAGCTCCGCAAAGCGACGGGTTGTGAGTGCACGATCATGGTCGGTGATACCTGTGTATGTATCCCGATGATTCAGAGAGAGTGTGAATGCGGAGCGTGAATCATAGCGTAAATCGTTGGTCTTCAGTTCAGCCAGCACAGGGAATTCCTTGGTGAGTGCATCGTGCGTGTGCAAGTCCTGCAAGAACGGTAAGCCAAAGGCTTGACCAACATCGTGTCCAATGGCGAGAAACAGGAGCCCTCCACAGTCTTGGCGGAGTTGGCGCATCGTTGATGGTTTAGCAAAAGAGGCAGGAAACAGGAGGTCTGTCTCACCCTCTCGTTTATCCGAATCGAAGAGACAGACAGGCTTGCCTTGCCGGAAGGCTTCAATCGCAGCTTGAACAATTTCCGACATATGTTGCGGTTTCGTTTCACCTTCATGAACCGTCGTATTGCGCATTATGTACAGAATTCCGGCAAACGCGTGACGGAAAGGGGTTAATGTAGGGAACGGCTTGGCTTGTATTCGCGGGGGTGGAATGATGGGTGTGAAACTTGGTCCTGCAGGCGTACCTTTGTCCTGTAAAGGGCGAACAATCGTCGAGGGAATGGATGATATTATCGCTCTCGGACTCGAGACGATGGAAGCCCAAACTGTTCGGTTGATTCAGCCTCAACACTTTGAGCAATATTGGCAAGCCGGAGTTCTTGCAAACAAGGCTGAATTTGAGATGAACATTCACGGACCATACTATTCTGAGTTGTTAGGGAACCGTGTTGAACGGGGACGATCTCTTGCTAAAATTGAGGCAACGTTGCAAGCCGCACGTACCATCAACGCACGACATATCACACTCCACGCAGGCCACTATGGGGACTTTGGTCGTGGCACTGCTGCAAACGAGCAAGTTGCGAACATCTTCTCAAGCATTGTTGAGCGAGTCAACGACATTTGGCACGATGATGAAGATGAGTTTCCCGTATTCCCTTGGATTAAAGATGGAACCCCATCGAAAATTGGCATCGAAACCTCTGGCCGACAAGAATTGTGGGGAACTCTCGAAGAAGTCATCGAAGTCGTCAATCACGTCGAAGGGACCATTCCTGTTCTCAATGTTGCACACATCCACGCTCGTGGACATGGACGGATGAAGACCTCCGAAGATTACGGAGAATTGTTTGACATGGTCCGTGAATCGATTGGCACGAAGGAGTTCTATTGCCACTTCTCGGGTGTCGAACACCGCACAGGAAATGCAATGCATTACACACAAATCAAGAAGTCCGATTTGAACTTTGAACCACTGGCCGAATTTATCGTAGAAGATGGTGGTTGGTTGGACATCACCCTGATTTCAGATTCACCACTCTTAGAACACGATGCGATGTACATGTTGCAGAACATCGACAAAGCCAAGCACAAGCAGCTTGAACGCAAAGCACGAGAAGATCGACGACGAGCGTTGGCTGCCCAAACAGGCACATCCGTAGAAGACCTACAACGTCGCGAGGAAGAAATGGCCAAGTTACGTACTCAAGGGGAAGCTGAAGCAGCGCCTGTGGAAGAAGCGAAACCAGAACCTGCTCCGGAAGAAAAGAAGCCAAAGAAAGCTGCTGCTTCCAAAAAGAAAGCCAAGAAGGAAGACAACGAAGATGTGTTTTCTTTCGATGAAGAAGACGATGATGACTTGTTCTGATTCGGTGATTCGTTTCCGCCCCAAAATTGTGGATTTCTTCCCTCAAAGAAGGGAATGCACATAAGGACAAAGAGTTCGAAGTCCCTTTCCATGGCACACATTGCGGTGTTGGGATTGGGAAATTGGGGGACGGCCATCGCACGTCTTTGGTTGTTGGAAGGCCATCGTGTGAAAGGATGGACCATTGAACAAGAGGTGTATGAATCCATTACGATGGATGGAATCAACCGAAAGTATCTGCCCCAACAATCTGTGGAAGGTTTGGAAGCCACGATGCATCTTGAGGAAGCGCTTGACGGTGTTGAAATTGTTGTTTTGGCCATTCCGTCGTCCGTAATTCTCAATGTTGTTGATGACATTCTCCCATTCTTGCGTCCTGGACACGTTCTTCTCGACTTGGCAAAAGGCCTTGCACCAGGAAAGCGATTGATTTCCCAAGCGATTCATGAGGCGTTGAGGAATGCAAACTGTTCCAATCCCTTGGCGGTTTTAACCGGTCCAACAATCGCCCCAGAAGCTGCAGGTGGCGTCATGACAACGGCTTTGGTCGCCTCGGAAGACCTCTCTGTCGCTGAACGTCTTGCAGATACGCTCTCGACTCCGACGTTGCTTCTCCATGCAGCCTCTGATCCAGAGGGTGCTGAATTATGGGGCGCCTTCAAAAACGTCGTTGCACTTGCATGTGGACTTGTTGATGGGTTGAAAACAACAGGTACGCTTGGTGGTGATAATCTCAAAGCAGCAATTTTTAGTGCAGGTTTCAAAGAAGGATGCATCCTCTTGCCATTGCTTGGAGCGCGTGCAGAAGTCGCCTTTGGACCCGCAGGACTTGGTGACCTTTACGTGACATCTACCTCTCCATTTGGTCGCAACAGAACCATGGGTGAGAAGCTTGGAACCGGAAAAACCTTGGAAGAAGCGCTCGAGGAAATGACCATGGTTGCAGAAGGTGTTCGGGCTGCAAGAATGTTCAGAGAACGCGCCATCGATCAAGGAATAGACATCCCATTTACCAAGGCTCTCAACACACTTCTCGATGGCGACATTGAAGCCGAAGAGTGCTGTCGTCGCATGGTCCTCTTGGGCTAATTCCGATTGCCTCATATGTTGGGACACTCTCCTGCTACCATGGCAGAGGACAAATCTACGGACTTAACTGAATTCGAAGCGGGTCTTTTGCAATGGTTGTGCGAAAAGAACTTTCATGCCGAGCCATGGTCGACAAAAAAAGCAGCGAAACAATTCTTCGTTGAAGAGGAAACAATCTACGAAGCTGTTGCCGCTTTGACACGGAAAGTCCCACAACGCATTCAAGTCTTTTACAAGAACGGTGCTTTGCACATCGCTGCGGATTGATTTATTCTTCGTCGAATCTCTGAACCCATGATGAAGGGAGAAGTACTGTCCAAAATGGATGCATTTTCTTCGTCATGTCATCTTTGAAGAGGGAACGGGTAACCTTGGAAACGAAATCAAGAATCAGGACAACAATGAAAATAACGATTACATATGCAAAGACTTTGTCATACTGAAGGAAATCGAGGTAGAGATTGATGTAATAGCCAATCCCTCCCGCTCCAACAATTCCAATTACAGTACCGTGTCTGAAATTGTACTCAAACATAAAGATCGCTTGAGAAATGAGATTGTTTGCGGATTCGGGGAGAATGACACCAAAGGAACGTTCAAGCCAACCATGACCCATCGCACGTGATGCATCAAGTTGTGGTTTAGCAACACCTTCGATTGCTTCATACTGCAACTTTCCAAGATAACCAACCGTGTAGATTGTCATAGCCATGATTCCTGCCATGGGTCCAAGTCCGACCATAATCACGAACAACAATGCCCAAAGAATACTTGGCAGACTTCGGAATGCTGCGAGGAAGGTTCGAGCAGGGTAGGAAATCCAAGCAGGACTGAGATTTTCAGCAGCGAGCAGTGCAATCGGATACGAAATGAACATACCAAATACGGTGGCAATGAATGCAATTTTCAGGGTTTCAAGAACTCCAATCCATGCTGTTGAACACGTGAATTCGAGGAGTTTAGGTTCTTCACACACAGGATAGGCTTGAGGTTCTAAGACACTCCAATCGGGTGGCCACAAGGACTCCCTGAAGAACGTCTGAACATTTCTCGGACTCTCAAACAACTTCTGCCAATTTCCTTCAATCGTTGAGTGGGTAACCATTACGGCAAGAACGGCTAATGTAACAAAAACCGCCGGCCAGCGCCATTGATACCATGCATTGAGGAAGGGAGTTGGCTTTTCTTCCAACTCGTATTTCTCACGATGCTCATTCATGAACTTCATCCTCCTCATTGAAAATTTCAACGAGTTTGTTACCTTCTGCGGTAAACAAACGATCCGCCATCTGTCGTGCGCGATTTAGATCATGCTCAACGAGAACCATGATCGCATTGTTTTGCTTCACATAGTCTAGAACTTTCTTCATCACCATGATCAGAGTTTCTTCATCGAGTTCTGCAAGAAATTCATCAGCTAAAATCAAGCGTGGCTTTTGAGCGAGCGTCCTCGCTACGGCAACACGTCGTTGTTGACCTCCTGAGAGTTTTCGGATGGGCGTTCTGAGTTTGTGAGTTAATCCAACCGATTCGATGGCTTGCAATGAAACCGGCTTGCAGATCGATGAGAATGGAAACCAAGCAGAGGTGTGACCTGCTTTTGCCCCAAGCATCACATTGTGGTATACGCTCGCATGTCGGATCAATCCCAATCGTTGTGGGATGTATCCTACTTCACCACGTCGTATCGTCGAGGAACCAAAAACGGAGACTCCACCTTTCACCGGATTCAAGAGCCCCGCCAACGTTCGCAACAATGTTGTTTTCCCAATTCCAGAAGCGCCATTGATAGCAATGATTTGCCCTTCCTTGAACTCAAAGTTGATGTCGGTAATCAAAGGATTGTGCTTTTCATAACCCACAGAGAGATCTTGGCCAACAACAACATCATGCTCGGCCAAGTTCATCACCCTGCGCCCAAAATAGGCTACCCACTACATCAAGGTCGTACGGTATCAAATATCGTATTTTCCGTCAAAGTACGCAGCAATACCTGGTACGTTTGAGATCGAATCGGAATAACTGCCCATGTGTTCTTGGGTGTTGACAGCAATGAGTCCTCCTGTGTTGAGAATCTCATCAAGGATTGAGTCACCGCACATGTTTGGTGTAATCTCTCGGTCAACATCATGTGTGATTTTGTTGTAACAGTAACCTGCACCTTCATCAATCCATTCTTCGCCATTCATGTCCATGAGGGCGTTCAGAATTGCCGCACGGGTGTACATGTCCATCATTTCCGGGTTGTACATGACTGGGTGGCTCGGAGCCTTTCCAAACAATGGAAGAGCAACGTAACCAGATGAGCCGTCTTCATTCTCAAGGCACCAATTACGTTGCTTTTGGACACAGTTGTAATCATAAGTTGTGTCTGCAATGAAAGCGATGTCGCCACGGTCCTCAGAAAGGCATCGGAGTGCTCCTTCGTAGCTGTAGTAGAAATCACCAGATTCTGGAATCGATGCGTCCTCGTTGAAGAAGTTGAAAATCGTCGAACGAAGTGAGGCAACGTCATTTGGATCACCGATCACTTCTGCATACCCATTCCCTATCAAGTAGCCCATTGGAAGGAGCATACCCGCGGATTTCAACCAGCCTGTGTGGCAAGATGTTTTGCCCTCAAACAGTGCAAATGGATCGGTCGAGTCGTCGTCATCGAGGAATGCCTGTGCCATGTCGCTGTCTGCTCGGACGTATGCCTGAGCCCCATACCATGACCGTCCATCAGGCTTCAAATCAGCAGCGAGTGCAGAGAGGCCATACTCTTTCCATCCGACCCATGCTGCACCTCCGTCCATGAATCCAATGTCAGCATGACCAAATCGAAGAGCTTCGATGATTGCTCCTTCGGAGGAAACGTCGTACAATTCGACACTAACTCCAAGTTTCTTGGAGAGTCGGTCTGCGAGGATTTGTGGATTTGCATCGATGTTTTCGTATGTGTCGCGAACTTCGTAAGCGATCACGATTGGGTCTTTCGTAGGCGATACCGATGTGTTGACGCCGTATTTACCGCCGTAGTAGGCTTGAATTCCAGGGATGTTTCGAATGGCTGCTGAATATGTACCTAGGTGATCTTCTGTGGTTCCAACATCGACAATTCCGCTTGGGGAATTGATGATATCATCGAGAATATCTTCACCTTCGTCGTTGTTCTCCATGTCAACAAGTACCTTGCGAACAATGTCGGCTTTCTCGTCGCTCATGGTTTCAGGGTTGTACATTACTGGATGACCTGGTGCACGTCCAAACAGTGGCAATTCGACGTATTGGCTTTCATCAAGACACCATGAGTTGCTGTCTGCACGGTCAACGCAGTAGTAGTCGAGTGTGGTGTCAGCGACGAATGCAATGTCTCCTCTGTCTTCAGACAAACACTTCAGCGCACCTTTGTAGCTGTAGTATGTGTCACCCGATTCCGGAATTGATGCCTCTTCGTTAAAGAATGCGTAGATGGTATTTCGCATCGACTCAACCGTGTTTGGATCACCGATGACATTCGCATATCCATTGCCGATGAGGTAACCCATAGGCAGGAGCATACCTGCGGACTTGAGCCATCCTGTGTGGCAGGAGGTCTTGCCTTGGAATAGTGAGAATGGGTCGGTGTACAAGTCATCGTCAAGGTGTGCTTGCGCCATATCACTGTCTGCGTGAACAACTGCTCGTGCACCATACCATGTGCGACCATCTGGTTTTGTTTCAGATGCGAGAACGGCGAGATCGTACTGTTGCCAGCCAACCCATGCTGAGCCGCCATCCATAAATGCGATGTCAGCATGACCGAAGCGGAGGGCTTCGATTGATGCTCCTTCGGAATCGACAGCATACAATTCAACTGGAGCGTTGAGTTTCTCTTCAAGATAGTCTGCAAATCGTTGTGGGTTGTCGTCGATGTTGGTGTAGGTGTCACGAACCTCATAGGCTACGACCAAGGAATCGATTTGTCCAAGCTCGTCAACATCATTTTCGTCAGATACATCACCAAGACATCCAGAGAATGAAAAC